>Ga0307515_10014177_pt1 | contig 14810 bp, 23 predicted proteins | sample 17_EM_MG_FD_194513 | JGI IMG/M metagenome (GOLD analysis project Ga0307515, IMG submission 194513) | Populus trichocarpa ectomycorrhiza microbial communities from riparian zone in the Pacific Northwest, United States - 17_EM | ecosystem: Host-associated > Plants > Roots > Unclassified | place... | reverse complement strand
GAGGTCGAATGGAGATGGCAATGGGCGAGGGAACACTACAACCACACGATGCGAGGTTTCGGTAGTGAGTCCACGATCCTGAGAGAACAATCGGACAGTCTCTTGTAGCTTGGTGTAGTCGAGATCCCTCGCTGCGTGTCTATCCCTCGTCTCATGAAGTCGGAAAACGCCGCGGTACACGTCACGAGGAGAGAAGCAGAATTCTTCGGTCGCATTGTGCACCGAGATCTCTAGCGCATTGCGCACCGCGCCCACAAAGGCCAGTGGAAGGCCTACTTTGTCGACCATGTCTTTGTCCTGATCGCCATTGCCTATCTCCTCGTGATCCTCATTCTTCTCCGCCTCCCTCACCGTCTGGAGAACTCCTAGTGCAGTGTTGATCTCCTGTTCACCGGTGGTAGGGACCGCATCAGAGAGCCGGAGGAACTCCTCCACTTTACCTCGGAAGTAGCTGTAGTTGGGGTGAAGACGTAAACTGCAGCAAAAGTGGAGGACAGTTAGCAACAAATCTCTATTGAATCGCATGATTGGGATCGGTGGCAGAAAGGGGGAACCAAGACATACCCTTTCGTTAACTCCTCCATATTCCATAGAGGCATCCCCAACAGAGTGGCTCCGGTCTGCTTCGACCACCGCTTCCATCGGTTAGGGTTCGGGGAAGTCGCCTGGATCGGTCAGGTATCTGGGTTAGATCCCGGTTGTGGCCCCTGGCCCTCGAAGTCCACATCAAATAATGACAATATGGGACAACACATCGTCTGACGGCGCTTATGTGCGCTGAGGAACTTGGAACTGGTGGAACTATCGCGCCAGTGCTGGTAGAATTCCTGCCACTCCTTGGTCGCTGCTTCCCGCCCCCTCTTCCTCTCATCCGGCCAGTCCTAGTTGGAATCTGGAAGAGGTGATTAGCGTTGATACATGGTAGCGGACGCCGATGCACTCGCTTGCGTCACGAATTTGTTCTAGAAAATTTTCAGGCGGGAGATCGTAGCTCCGCATGGCGATGCAAAGGAGATGGTGGTCAACGGCCAGGGCGGAAGTGAAAGTAGGTGAAAGTGCAGCGAGTCGGTGGCTCAGGCTGCGCTGATTTCAAGGTCCTCATCCGACGCGACTCCTGTTTCCGACGCGTGACATTCCCACGGGGGTCCGTCGCGTGACTCAACCCCACAACTCCGAGTTCTTTTCGCGCTCTTCTTCAGCCATCGTCAGGTTATGAACATCCAGGAGGATACAAAGGTCGGAGAACGCACGATCCTCACAAAATTTGAGAAGCGCGAATGGTTCCTCGAGAATCTCCGCTTGCTTCTTTCGCTCGACCTGAACCAGGATCCATCTGATGAGGACTCCAGATCAGAGTTGCTACAACTACATTATATGGAGGCAACGGTAAGCGATCGTACGCGTGTAAGGGTAGCTCTAATTCTGATAGCTTGACCATCCCTTCTATCCATAGATAAATAGTTTCCAAGAGCAACCTTATCTCCTAGATCCGTACCTTGAGGAAATAGTACTTCCTGTCATCGAGACCCTCAAGAGTCATGTCAAAGTTCTCGTCGCCAGTAATCCAGAGGATGCCAGGGTGACATCCCGTTTTTCCAGGGTTTGTTCTCTTCTTTACACCTTCATCAAATTTCGTGGCTATAAAACCGTTGGTATGATCAACCCTCGTGTTCATCTGTCACAGTAAGAACTAATGACTGAGTGCAGTCCGGTTCTTCCCTCATGAGATCGGGGACCTAACGATTGTGTTGGACTTTTTCAAAATACCTCTCGATTCCAATAAGGTGTGGACCAACTCCCGCTGGGAGGTTTTCTATTGCATCATGCTATGGTTGTCCATCGTCTGCATGATTCCGTTCGGCCTTGATCAATTCGACGAAACCCATGAACGGGGAAAAACTGCGGAAGCCATCGAAGGGACTGCAAAGAGATTCCTCGGTCGATCTGGGATGGAACGGGAAGCCGCTGCGTTAGTATTATCCAGGCTATATACGAGGTGGGTTCTCAAAGCCTGTCAACTGCGTTCCTTATTGACCTAGCACTTAGGGCAGATACGAAGAATCGCTTGAATGGGTTTATAACTTGGGGGGAGGAAATCATCCTGGGGTCCGCTGATTTATTCCTAGTAAGCTCCTTCATCGTCGCCTACCTAGAAGTTTCGAATCGATCCTTTCCTCTCGCAGACAGTAGGGATTCTGCAGGTGGTCTGCGAAACAACAAAAACAGCGCCCTCGGATATAATCCAAAGTCATTCCTCGGACCTACTGAGGATCGCAAGATCTGTCAACAACTCTAAAGGTTTCGAAATTAACGCTGTTGTTCGTAAACTCAGAACAAAGGCTGTCGCACATGCGGGAATCAGATTGCTTCCGTCACGCAATGTTCCCAGGGTACAGAGAGGTAAGCCAAGCGAGACAAACCTGATATTAACCTAAATTTTGATTGGAAGGGAAGTCATTGCTTACTCCGGAAACACACCACGTGCTTCAGACCAAGGATGAGGAAATTGACGTGCCGGAAGAGATGGAGGGTGTACTCGACGATCTCTTCCAATCAATCCAAGATAAGGTACCCGGCGTCGGTCCCCGTCTTCTTAAATGGGCTCACCCTAGTGTTTTTAGGATACCGTGGTTCGCTGGGCAGCAGCCAAAGGCATTGGCAGGATCTCTGAGAGACTTCCCTCGGACTTCGCCGGACAAGTATTAGAGACGGTGATGAGCCATTTTGCGATTCACTCCGTCGGAGTCACTACGACCTACGAAATGCCCACGATCGCGGAGCCGACGTGGCAGGGAGCTTGTTTGACCTGCGCCGAGATGGCTAGGCGCGGGCTGGTCTCCGACGAGCATCTCCCGGTCTTGCTAGGGTGGCTGTCAAAAGTGTGCAATCAACTATATTTTCCCGTATTTCCCCGTACGATTAACCGATCTTTAGGCCATCTATTTTGACATCCCTAGAGGGTCTCACTCTGTTGGATCAAGTGTGCGGGACGCTGCGTCCTACGTGCTTTGGTCGCTTGCGAGGGCGCACGACCCGAAGACATTGGCTCCCCACGCCTCAGATTTGGCGAACCGATTAGTGACCGTCGCCTTGTTCGATCGTGAAGTCCATATTCGCAGAGCTGCTAGCGCGGCTTTCCAAGAGTATGTCGGACGAACTGTTAGTGCGACGCCCCAACTTGCATAGGATTGATGTTCACTCGGAGGAAAATAGGGTTTATTCCCAGACGGAATTGATGTTCTACGAAAGGCCGACTTCTATAACGTTGGAACGAGGAGGAACGCTTTCCTGACCGCCGCACCGCAGGTTGGAGAGTGAGTGATGTCGTACACCCTCATCAAATCTACCTCACCAGTGTCGGTCAAAAGGCACGTCCACTACAGACCATTCCTCGTTGACCACCTCTTTGGCACCACCCTCCGCCATTGGGAGTTTGAAATGCGGGTTCTCGGCGCTCAGTCGCTGAGGGTCATATCAGAGCTGGACCTCCCCAAGTTGGGTCCCGAGAATGCAGCCAGAGCGGTATGGCGCTTGTATCATGAGGGTCGTGATTTGCTGACAACCAGCCAGGCGGAACTTCTCTCGTATCCTGATATCAGCGAAATCCACGGCGGACTTGTGGCTCTGACCGAGTTAGGATCCAGTTTCAAAGCTCATAATTTGAAGCAGGAGCGACGACAGGTTGGTGTGGCATTTCTGATAGTAGGAAGCTGAGACCAACTGCCGTCCAGGTCTTTCGCTATCTTTCAGGTGTCCCGATGAAGGTATTACAGGGCGCGCGCAATGAGATCCTTCTGGCCGCAGCCTGTGATCTTATCGGGGTCAGCATTTCACATGCGGAGATCACACTGCTCGACAAATCATCCGTCCCTCATTGGAAATCGATTATCGAGATAGGACTGAGGCACAGGAATGTGCCTGTTCAAGAGTCAGCGACAAAGGCCTTTGGCGCCGTCAGTCAACTGGTGGATTGTTCTAATGACCTTACGAGGTTGATCCAAGAGCTTCGGGTCGGTTTACCGCCCATGCAGCGGAGCCTCGGTACTCTTGTTGGGGTGTTAGACTATGAGGCATTCCCCCACGGCTTAGAGAACGCTTTAACATTCATTTTGGAGAGCGTTGATCGCAAGGTATGTGCGGAGGCTTCGCCTTGTGTCCCCGGTTGACAGATCCGTTAGTCATCTCACTTCCTGAGCAACATTGAGGCACGGAGAAATTGTTGCGATTCGCTTCCTCTGATACTTTCGAATGTGCAAGACCGGATACCCGATCGTAAGTTAAGTAGCCTTATGGGCGTTAATATTGATACCCAAGCCGGCGATAGATATCTCCCCGGAACTCATGGTTAAATGTTTGGACGCTCTCCTAGAGGGATTGACAGAATACACTACTGACGAACGAGGAGACGTTGGATCTTGGATACGGATCTCATGTGTCCTTGGCCTATCGACATTCGCCCAGGTCCTGTTTACCCACTCCAGGTCCCTGCCAAAATTCATTGAATACTTTCCTCCTGAGAAATACCATGCTGCTATTGGAGGGATTCTTAAGCAAGGTGTCGAGCGACTAGACAATGTTCGACAACAAACGGGAACTCAGTTCATGAAGTTGCTCCGATTTCCTTTGCCCGAGGTGGAGGATAAGGAGAGATGGAAGATATTCGGAACTGAAATGATGATCGACTTATTCCCGAAGTAAGTTCACAACCCCCGCCAGGTATCACGGCCCACTAACGCAAAATTTACAGTGACGAATCTGGAGGGTGGAGTGACGCGACGTGGTTGTACCCGAGAGCGGTCCGCTTCCTCGAAATACCGGAATATCGCAGTTCCGTTCTGATGGGCCTCGTCTTGAGTCTTGGAACGAAGACAGAGAGCACAGTGGGCAGTTTTTTACGCTTGACCACAAATCCGGCACTGAGTATTCCGCTAGCATAAACCAGTATCGTCAAGCTTGGTTAGATTCGTCCAAGAGCTGGCACCAGAGACTGGGGTATACCCACAAGTCAACCTGATTGGAGATTTGGTAGAACAGCTGAAACGGAATTTCTCGAATAACAACATATTTATTCCGCTCTTACAAACCTCCAACGTCCTACTTGAAGGTGGGGCCCTTGATCCACTGAATGGAAACGCCAATGGAGAGAAGCTGTGAGTTTGCCAATTCCGCTCGTGTTGTAACGAGCACCCGAATAACTATCACATGACAGATTACGAGGTCTGCTGTCCGTCGCCACGAGGAGCATCCCCCGTATAAAAAATGTTTCACGGATTCAGGTATCGATGAGAGTGTATGTAGAGATGTTCTTGTGTGAGGTACATCCAGGGCTGATTTCTTGTGAAACATTTAGCACCGTGGACTTGCTGGCATTCCCAGCCCTCTTTGCAGCCGGGTTGGACAAGGCTTCCGAATTCCTCCGGCATCAGTTCCCGATGGTGAGGATCTTGAGGAGTCCCGGCCTCGTAGAAATAACTCACCGTATGATAGATAAGAGCTGCCACTGCCGAGTACGTGTACCTCGTCATGCAGAGTAAAGATTTCGGGAAGGAAACCGAAGCCGCCGAGGAAGTTCTGTTGGAAACGGAGTGGTGAGTACTTCTCCCTGTAACCGAGGGAACGTTCTGATTTTGATCTCGCTCTAGGTCGACTATCTCAGAGAGCGAGTTGGCGGATGAAACGAAGAAACTTGTAGAGTTGCTTTCGTAGTGATTGTAGGCTAGCGGATCGTCGTTGCGATTTGTAGTGTTTCACTGAATGTAAGGAGAGTGACTAACTGTGGGAAAATCCGACGGAGGAGGTAATCTCTCTTCGTCAAGCTGATTGCGGGGGCCTTCCAACCCTTCCATTAACCTCGTATCATCATGACCTCGGGTGCTCGGATTAGCGACGGAGAACTCGCGGCAATTAACGCCGCTGCGGTTACTCGGGAATACCGAGTTCAGCCCCACCTAGGTGCCTATCGTCTCCATGTGTTTTACGAACGCGCGATCCTTACCTGCACCGATTAGATTACCGCACCGTTTCCGCTGTTAATGGGTGAGTGACCGCATGTTTCAGCTCTTCAAGCGACCTTGTTGAACGCCCGTCACTCTCCAGACCTTTGGTTGTCCTCGATAACGTCAAGGTGAGAGAAAACTCTGCCCCACACCCCCATGAGTTAAGGAGGAAACTGAACCCCGAAACTTCCTAGTTCCCCTCTTACAACGAAATCGTGACTCTCACGCTTCCAGATGGATCTAGGCGCGGCGGTCAAGTTCTCGAAGTTCAAGGAAAAAAGGCCATCGTGCAGGTGTTTGAGGGGACAACGGGCATCGATGTTAAGGCTACTCACGTAGAATTCACCGGAGCGAGCATGAAACTTCCAGTCGCCGAGGACATGTTGGGGCGTATTTTCAACGGTTCCGGTGCTCCGATTGACCAGGGCCCGAAAGTGTTTGCAGAGGATTATTTGGACATCAATGGTGCGTCTTTCAATAGTTTTAACCCAAACAGTGTCCTAAGCTACCTGCGCAACACTATAGGCTCGCCAATCAACCCATACTCTCGTATCTACCCCGAAGAAATGATTCAGACTGGCATCTCAACCATTGATGTCATGAACTCTATCGCCCGTGGACAAAAAATTCCCATTTTCTCTGCCGCCGGTCTTCCACACAACGAAGTGAGCAGTCTCTCATGCCCTCGACTTTCACAGACTCACCCAAATCCTTCCTGCGACAAGATTGCTGCGCAGATCGTGCGGCAGGCGGGTCTTGTGAAGCGCCCAACCAAGGACGTGCACGATGGACACGAAGACAACTTCTCAGTCGTTTTTGCTGCTATGGGTGTGAACATGGAGACCGCCAGGTACTTTAAGCAAGACTTTGAGGAGAACGGAAGTTTGGACCGTGTCACTTTGTTCTTGAACTTGGCCAATGACCCCACTATCGAACGTATCATCACACCACGTCTGGCCCTCACTACCGCAGAATACTATGCTTACCAGCTCGAGAAGCACGTGTTGGTCATCTTGACGGATATGTCGTCCTATGCAGATGCCCTGCGAGAGGTCTGTGCACAGAGGGTTCGACGAAATGCCGTCCGGTCTGACTGCGTCGATAGGTCTCTGCCGCCCGTGAAGAGGTTCCCGGTAGACGCGGGTACCCTGGTTACATGTACACAGACTTGTCCACGATTTATGAGCGTGCGGGTCGTGTTCAGGGAAGAAATGGGTCGATCACACAGATCCCCATCCTGACCATGCCAAACGATGGTGAGTTCCCGAGACAGGCTCTATGTGGGTGAACGTGCGTGATGTTAACTATCGATTCTTGCAGATATCACTCACCCTATTCCTGATCTTACCGGATACATCACGGAAGGACAGATCTTTGTCGACAGGCAGCTGCACAATCGTCAAATATATCCTCCGATCAACGTCTTGCCTTCTTTGTCTCGTCTGATGAAGAGCGCGATCGGTGAAAAACTTACGAGGAAGGATCATGGGGATGTCTCCAATCAGCTGGTGAGTGTCTGCACGCGGTACCGGGGGACCTCGGGCCTCACAATCACGCAACAAGTATGCAAAATACGCTATCGCCCGTGATGCAGCGTCGATGAAGGCTGTGGTCGGTGAGGAGGCGTTATCGGCTGAAGATAAGCTCGCGTTGGAGTTCTTGGAACGTTTCGAACACGAGTTCGTGGCTCAAGGTGAGATTTGGTGGGGAGTGGGTCTTGTGATTCGGGGACTGAGGAACCTCATTAGAACCATACGAGTCGAGGACTATCTTTGATTCACTTGACCTCGCATGGTCATTACTCCGCATCTTCCCTAAGGAGCAACTGAATCGTATCAACCCGAAGATCATCCAAGAGTTCTACGCCAGGAAGCCAACGAAGAAGCAGGCGACGACGGCTGGTGATGCACCAGAAGTGAAGGAGGATAAGCTGGTTGATGCCTAAGCCACGCATGGATCTTTTGAGGAACGAGTCTTTCTTCGCCCGGCCTCGTAGTACACACACATGACACGAATAGGAATACCCAATTTCATCGTGAGATTTGTACAAACCAGCGAACGGCAGGGAGGATACTACATCCACTAGTGTCGCGCCAGTCTTGATATACATATGAAATACCACGAGCGGCACCATCGCATCCGATACGGATGGAGTGGCTGGAAGAGTGTTAAATTTCAGTGATCCCCGTGGATGTCGGTGATATCCTATGGCAGAACTATAGGTGGAAAACTTTGGACCGATGGATACCACAGATTCATCCGAAAAGTGTTGTGGAAACAAGATTCCCGTCCAAAGGTCGGCACGCCGGAACCCTGGACATGGTACGTACTGGACGTCCCGGTGGACGGGCCATCGGACGAGTCGTTGAATTATGATAGCCCAAAAAATGCCTGAATTGTTCTGTTCCGGGGGCTAAATTGCAATCACTGGTACATTACGCTTGTTGCCCATTGTACTCGCCTTTCAGCGTCGAGCGTGTTTGGGGAGGAGTATTCAAGAGGCCAAGAGAGCCGGGACCGGGTGCGGGCGGATGACCGAGGCGCCGAGACATTCGCTGACATGGCGGAGATATGAAAGATCTCTCCGGGAAACGGGGAGAAGAGAACCCTGAAGCCGTGAGAGGGCGGGCGTCCAGGTGGACATCCAGAGGATGAATGGGTCGCCACGCTGATCTGTTCCGTTCAGTCATAGCCGCCGCCGCTCTGTGGGGTTTTATTACGGTTCTCATATGTGATGGGAATGGCCAACTTTCATTACACCATGCCGATTCTGGTCGCGTCGTGTGGTCAGGGCATGGGTCTCCCCCAGGAGCGTTCCGAGTAGCGTGCAGCGGGAGCGAGGAGCGTTGTGGCCAGAGATGACGAGTGACTGGTGATAAGCGAGCGAGGAGAGGATGCGTATTCTGAAATCCGACTCAATCTCGAAATCATTTCCGACCGGTTATTATCAAACCCTACTAAGCATAGCCCGAGCGTGGCACGGCGCAAGCGATGGCCGGGGACGTGTGGTGTCTGGTAGGATTAGCCGAACTTGGATTCATCGTGGTTTGAATGCGGCCGCACCCATTTGGTCCGGTAAAATGCTTCATGACAACCTGACCCCTCGCGTTTGCCGGTCCTTGGCCCCCTCTCTGCTCTTCTCCCATCTCCCCTCGCAATGGACGACTACATCGACGACGTTACTCACGATTCCCCCTCCTTCAGCCAGATCTCTCGCAAACGCAAGGCTGATGGTGATGACCCCGCGTCCCAGGACTGCCAGTCCCCGGAACCCATGACGGTGGACCCCATCGATGGCCTGCTGCCAATCCCGAGACACCACCAGTGGTCTGGGAGCTCCGATGCCCACATCTCTGCCCCGTTCTTAGAGGAAAACGGCCATCCGACCCCGACCTGCAGGTCTCGTGAACCCAAACGACCCAAAATCCAACTCTCCACCACTTCCGTCACGGACAGCAGCCCCCCCCAGCACAGGCGGAAGGGAACGCCGTGTTCACCGCAACGCAGAGCCGGCCGTTCTGGCGATTCTCCACATGGTTACATCGAGTCGATTGCTCGATCTGATTCGGCCAAGAGCCACCGGCATCAAAAGGCGTCTGCCTTGTCCACCATAGATCTCGATTCTCCGCAAATCCCCTCACTTCTTCCGATTCCAAATCGCGAGACCTTGAAAGAACTAGACCTCGAAGCCGTTTTGTGCAACCCACAACTCCGTAAGTCATTCCCACCCCGCCTCTTTCTCTTCCGGTAGCAACAAGCTCACCATCACCACCCACCTCCGAAACCCAACACCCTCGGTTAGGCCACGACCTGCTGTTTGACTCCGGACTTCAATTCCGCCCAACATCAAGTCGCCGGAAGCGCGATCAGGCCGAACTTTACTGGACCGCTGTTACCCGAGAGCTCGAGTGCCGTTGTACGTGCATCACATGGGACGAACTCGGTCGCATCCTGGCGGAGCCCGTCTGTATTTGCAAAGACTTCCGCTCTCCTCCCACCCACAACACCGCTGTCATCCTTCAGAATTTCCAGGGCAAGACGTTACGAACGGCCTCCAGGATTCGTCTTCTGTTCTCAGAACTTTTGGAAGTCCTTCTCTCCGTCATACAACCCCTTCCACCCAACGTCCTCAATTCGACCGCCGGCCACGCCTCGTTCCAACCTGCTCTTGACCAACTCACGGCGCAGGCGAGTTACATCCGATCGATACTGGATCCGGTCCTTATTCAGCAGGAAATCTATCATGGCGTCTGGGACGCCTCGGGTCTCTTCCAGGTCCTCGGTGAAACACTCAAACGCCATTGCGCCCCAATGAGAGACCGTAATATCGAGGCCATGATCCAGACCGCCCAGTCCTGTGTCGATGGTAGGAACGCTACCTCCCTGATGAAAGCTATTCGGATGTGCTTCGATGTTTTAGAGTTCATGAAACTGGCGAGTATCTATTTTAACCACCTGGACGCGTTTCTCATTCCTATGTCGAATTTTGCCATTGTAGGATATCGCAAACCACCAGCTACAAAACCTCCGCCCCTACCTCTCGCGCTCCGCACCCGAATACGAACAAAGGACGTTTCAAGACAAGAAGAAACGAGAGAACATGGATCTTGCCATTACAAGGTCTTGGATACGGAAAGCCTTCACCCAACTCTCCACCGCTACCCGACCGAATACGATCAACCCACAAGCATCGGCGAACATCTTCCGTTCGCTCCGTCGATCCGTCCAGATCAACATCACAGTCATCAAAGCCATCATCAACCTGATCTTTAGTCCAAAGCTCCCCTCTCCTCCCGAGATTTCCTCATCAGAATTCGCTTCACCAAACGCCGGCACCGGCTCTCAACTTCCTCCAACACGTACTACGCGATCGCCTTGTCCGGCTATTGAAATCCCTGAGACATTGTTCCTCGATATCGCCAGGTTGGGGATATACACCACCGACGCTGTCGATCTCACGGCCATCTATATGCTTCTCCTTCTGTACCGCCAACTCGTATTCTCCGAGACCTCTCGGGCTGGGTGGGACGGCAAGAAAAAGGCGAGCCGGAAAATTGTTGAGGCTGAGCTCGTAAAGCTCAAATCGGAGATTTGGGCTGTCGCTCCACCAAGGCTAGGGTCGTGTTTCATCCCGGAGGCGAGGAGGTTGGACTGCCTGGGTTCCAGTTCTAGGCATGACAGGGATAGGTCTGAGGATGGTGGTGAGCGGAGAGACAAGAAGGAGCGGTCGAGGACGAGAAGCAGCAGGTCAGAACTCGAGAGGTGGCGTAAGGGCATAAGAGATGTGGCTTTGCACGTTGCCGCCCGTTCCAAGGACATTGAGTGGCGAGCGGATGCAGCGGACGCTCAAACTTCCTCAATCCCTCGCCTGGCTCCGCTCGACTCGATGCGACCCACAGCTCCTCCAGATACGGCGATGGTCGGATTGGTCGAGAGGTGGTGTGAAAGCAACCTCAAATTCGGAAGCCCGCTCTCAGTACTCCTGAGGGAGAAACTAGCGGATGCGATGCTACACATGGTGATGGCCTGCTATCACAACGTCAACAATCTTCCACCTCCCTCACGCCCCACCTCGATAAGGGTCTCCGTCTCGCGAGATTCACAAGGCACTCCTCAAGTGGTGAACCAAGCCGGACTGTTACAGTATCTCCCATCGGACGCGGTGGTCGGTGGCAGCTTGGGCATGGAGACGCTGAACGTGGAGATGAAAGGTATCGCGGAACGAATCGCAAAACTTGCCAAGATCCACGTGGATGTATATGGCGTCACTTACGAAAGCGAGGACGGCTTCCTCGTTGTCGACGTCTAAAACGCCTCAAGGTTTGCGGCTGGGAGAACGCAACTATCCCAGAATCGCATGCCCTCCCTCTGACACCCTGAACCCTGCCCCCTCCGGTTCTCATTCCCGCTTACACCATATACCCGCAACAGTTTCAGCTTGTTCCCCGTTTCCGGCCCCCATGGACACCTCTTTTCATCATCACTATCACCATCACCTACGGCGCAACCAGCCAGCCTACGCATCCAGAAACCTTCCTACGGTTTCATGTCTCGACTCATACAGCTCTCACGATTCGCCGGCGAGCTCCTCAAAAACGTTTTCCCCCTTCCGATCTGTTTTACGACGGGCGAGTGGTTGAGTGCCGCAGTATTGCCAATCTTCCCAGAGACTCGTTTTAATGTTCGTCTTCCCTTTCTCGTTGGGGTTTCCGCTTCTTATCCTTGATCCCGTCCACAGTTTTGGGGAAATCCGCTCCTCGTTTCATGCCCTCATGGTCTTCGTTCAATAATTCATAGACGCCCAGTCTTCCCCCAATCCCGCTCCGCGGAAACGGCTGTAATACCTGTTGTATCTTTTCACCCTCTTATACCTATACTCCCCCCCTTTCCCCCATACCTTTATCTCCTATTCAACATAATGGTCTTGTCATCTCGGTATCTTGCAGACACGATTTAACGGACATTATCTCCACATCTACATCTCACATTCAATCCTCCCCCTCTGTATCCCCAGCGTTTTCTGATACATCTATATCCTCACATTTATTATTCCCTCATCGATTGTCTTGCACCGTTTTTGTACCCTCCCGGGGAGGTACAAACGCTCTCCCTCTACAGGTCATTAATAATACTCAATGTCTGGCGGGTCGCGCTATTTCCACTATGTATCCGTTCCTCGTACAATTCATGGGTACTTTCGAGTTTGAGATGAGTTGGGGCCCGAAGGCCCGAAATCAGAATCGTTCGAGTTCCTCCACGCCTCTTTGCCTCTAGCACCGCAATGCAGGGTTAACTGTGAGAAGACCCCACGACTTACCACTTTTATACTAGGCGACGGATCGTTTTTTATTTTATTTTTGATTCCGCTCCGTCGATCTTGTTCCACTTCTCCCCTTTGGAGATCCGGCGCTCTCCGACGAGATGCTGCTAATTAGCTCCCGTTACGATATCATATATCATCGCCTGGTGAATACGACTCCCACAAGGTTCGGTCCAAACTCCCCTTCGCTCACGCAACCCTTAGGATCCACAATTATAATTAACGGCCAGGATGATATCACTAACGTAGCGAATAGTGTATGTAGAGAGGGGGGGACGATCATGTGTGTATTTACGTGTCTTCAAGTATCGATGCAGCTGCACGCGGATGATTAATTCGTCCATAAAGACGAGGTGAGGGATCGTTGGGACTGATATGAATGCCGTTCAACCGACGATCCGAAGCCACAGACCCAAGCTCTATATAATCCCCTTCATCCAGTGGGGCGAGGGATCCCGGAATTTCCTGCGGCGTGTTAGGCGTCCGCGATGCGAAATGGATCGTTACGAGATCTGTTGACGCTCCCCTGCTGGAATTGGTCATTGTTGAGAGGGACCACGGTGTGTGTGGTCCGGCGGCAGCTTTCTTCAAGGAGAGCATGAGGCGTGATGTCATAGTCGGGACGAGAATCGTGTTTACCCTATGGGGTGCAATGTTGGGACCGACGATTCAGAAATTACTTTGGCGCTGAGGGGGAAAAGAAAAACTTACACCCCGGGCATGAGCTGGATCTCTTGCTGAGGATAACGAAAGGTGAGCACAACGCGACCGACGGCTACCAGGCGTATCACGTATGACCCACCGGAGCGAAGAACAAGAAAAACTCGAGCAACAGTTGACAGATAAACACGAGTATGTAGTATACCGTCGCATCTAGAAGAATGTGATCCAAGATACTTGGGATTCCCGGATATCTGCTTCTCCCTGGTCTCCTGGCCGTGGAAGAATGCAAAAAGATCTATGATACCACGATGTGAGGAATGTATGGTGGGGCGCATCAGAACGGGGTGAGATCATGTTTAACATCTAATGGATGAGGACATACCGAAAGCAATGACTATATTGGTGAAAATGAGCTCCCCAAGCTGCCAACGTTGGTAGAAACAGATCTTGAACGCGTCCAAATTTATGTCCGGCACCAATTGCGCTAGGCAGAATGAGTCCGCACATGAACGAACCAGCGGCGGGGGAACTTACCTGGGCTTATCGCACTTCTGGTGATGAAATAAACTCCAAAACAGAACTGCGCAGAAATCAGGATGAGAAGTGGACCACCGAGGAACTTGTTCTTCCTGGTCAGGGCATATATCCTGAGTCGCATTTAATTCGGACACGGGTTCGTTGTGATCTGGAGAGAATAGTCGGACCTTAGCGCAATCGCTATTTGTGCGAGGACGGTAACGGCAACGGTATGAAAGACCGCTATAAATTTAGTCGCTTGGCAACTGTCGGTGATTGAGGTGAGGATCAGCGGTAGCCATACGGTATGTAAAAGGTGTGAGAACGCACAACTAAAGAAGGTCTCGTAAACATCGTATCATGGTGGCATCATGGATAAGGACTTACAGACTTTCCGTAGCCAAACAAGGTGATGTTGACCCAGATGAGGTACAGCAAGGGGGTGTACCTGTTCTGTAGCGCTGTCAAGCCCCTTGCAATCTGAGGCACCTGAGATATCGTACAGCAATAAACAATACGAAGACTGTTGAGAAATCGTATGGGTTATTGGATATGGAGTTGAGGCACATGTAAACTCACTCCAGGATCTCTTCCCACACCACGCGTACTTGATCTGCATAAAAATCAGAGCATGGCGATAGTTGAAAAGAATACAGGGGTGCCGGACCTCATCTCCAAGCGTCAAAATGTAGTCGTATATCCACAAGAAGTGCGAGGAAGTCAAAAATAACTGTACGGAGTTGCGTGGGGGTCAACTTTCACCCCATCCCCGCACGGATTCAAGGTTTGGAACACTACCTTGAGTGCAAGCCTGG
>Ga0307515_10014176_pt1 | contig 14811 bp, 15 predicted proteins | sample 17_EM_MG_FD_194513 | JGI IMG/M metagenome (GOLD analysis project Ga0307515, IMG submission 194513) | Populus trichocarpa ectomycorrhiza microbial communities from riparian zone in the Pacific Northwest, United States - 17_EM | ecosystem: Host-associated > Plants > Roots > Unclassified | place... | reverse complement strand
TTGCTGCAAACCGCCGCAAACCGCACAGGACCATATACGACCACCGCAACCGTACAGTTTGCAGCAATTTGCGGCAATTTGCTGCAAACCGCAACAACGAGCCAAAAAAAAAATTTCCTGATGTAAGCAAGTATCTGGCTCAATTGCCAGATGCGCTGCGTATAACAATGCACGTAATCTCAGCGAGCTTGGCGCCTGGCATATAAGCTCCAGACACTTCATAGAGAATTCAAGGGGTTGTCCCTTAGCACGGTGAAATAGAATCAATAGGATCAAAGGTGCGTGCTCAGAAATATGAGGTCGGTGATATCCTCAATTTGCAGAGGCTCGAAAGCAGTCAGCGGCCAGGGCTCTGAGGGACGTCCTTTGGCCTTCCAAGTCGGTAGAACAGGATATTGAGTCGGTGGGACGAAGCCTGTGTCATTAGAAGTACGATTGGTTGGCATGGTTGATGATAATATATTGATTGAATCTGTATAGGTGACTCTGGTATTCCGCACGGACCACCCACTTTGTGGACGCCAAGGGATAGGGAGCAGGATGCACGCGCTTCCCTCATTCTCCACGAAGCGTCCTGATTTATGAGATAATCGCAAGCGACAAATCCATACCGGGCACTAGAACGCATCCTGTGATCTAGGAAGCTCATCCCTTGGTGTGAACACATCTAAGCCCCACTTAAACAGGCTTTCTGCACTGTGTAGGGCGCGACCGTGTACAAGGAAACTGGTCAACGGAGGAAATGTGCATGGTACGAAAGAAAAGGTGCAAGACAGGCCGCGTGCAATGCGCGTTTGTGCAGAACCCGCAGCGCGTTGTCCGTAAAATTCCTCAAAGGGCGCAGTAGGGCGGCAGCTTTCGTTGCCTGATTGTCCTGCGCACGGACCATGCGCCCTTGAGGGTGACATTCTTGCACTCAAATCGAGCCCTTGAAGGCCCAAAATGCACTTCTAATAATGTTTCGGATAATATGCAAAAACCCCCTGCGAGCCAAGGTAAGACTGAATGGCTATCTCGAAAAGGGCTCAAGGGTGCAGCGAGGGATTTGAGTCACGTGATGGGCTGTGCAATTTTCGCTAAGCTCACTTCTCCTCAACATAAGCTCCTAGCATATCCTATTGAATGACCGGAGTGGCGGATGTGATGAACAAAGCATTTAGTTGTATCTGGAAGCTCATCAAAGGTTATGGGAAGCGGACGCGAAATGGTTGCAGTAATGAGAGTATAGAAATGCACTTGCGGTAGCGTATGAAAAGGTGATAGACACGGCGGCGACGAGAAGGTCGGGGGGTATAGAAAATGGGGATGCATCTACAGGCAACGGCCTGTAGAGGACATTGGGTGAATCCAAAGGGTAGAATTACTGCGTTGCAGATGCCTAAGACCACTCTGGAGAGGCCGCTCATCGCCTTGGCCTCTAGAGCTCTAAAAGTCACCCTGTAAGGCGTAGTCGTCCGTCTACGTATCCAAGGCCGGTAAATTCGAGTATTCCGAGAGTAAATGGTCGTAAGTAGACGAAACAGGAGTAGCCAGCGGTTCCATGGGGGTGGGGTGTGTCGATTACAGGACCCCATGCCCGAAGGAGGGTGCCAAGCCCTCACCTCGCTCCCCACCTTATAAACCCACCCGTCCCCCTCCTCCCACCATCACTCCTCCCCATACCTACTCACTTTCATCACATAGTCCACCAACACCATCAGAAACCGTTTAGTTGAATAACACATTACTCAACACAACTACCCTAGACTCTTTCTTGGTGGTTGATTACCTCTCTGCCATTCCCTCTTGCCAGCTCTTGACCACGTTATCGTCACTGCCAATCACTATAGCAACAATGCAATACCACCAGTCCACTCCAGCCATGGAATATCGACGGACTGAATGCATGAATGGTAATGTCGTTCGTGTCCAAGAGTCTCGTCGCCATGCACCACTGTCGACGGCCTCTGGTTCATTCTCTCCAGCTCGACGCTCTGCTTCGTCAACTAGTATTGCATCGTCAATCCAGTCGAGGGAGAGCCGACGGATGCCTAGTAACGCCGTTCTCGCTCTAGATTTCAAAGATCGGCCAGTTGCTGCTGAGGTGCACGTGACTCGGCAAGTCGGAAAATCTCGCAATCCTCGAAGGAAGCCTGCAATCATCCAGAACTTCTCAGACGCCTTCCCAAAGGACCAGTCAACCTTGTTAGGCAAGAAACTCTTTTCACAACATGATCTACCCTCACCGCCACCAACTCCAAGATTCCAGAGGCTGCCGACGCCAGATCTCCCGGAGTTGGAAGAAGCACGATTCTGTGACTGTTGTATCAATTCCAGAGCTGTGAAATTCTGTTCATCGTGTGGATGTAGTCTTGAACAAAGACTGCCATGATCGGATGTTCGAATCTCCCTGACTTGTGTAATGTTTTATGTGCAGAGGCCTTTTTATATGTTTCACTTACGGCATTTGGAGACGGAAAATGGTCTCCTTGGACTGCAGTCGTTCCGTTTGCTCTTCCACAGGCAGGAACCGGTATTTCAATAAGGGATGGCGGTTGGCGTGACAAATTTATAAGACACTGAAATAACTTCTTATTGGCCTTGCTCGTCTTGCGCGTAGAGCTTGACTTTTAGTTCTTGAAATGAAAATGAGAATTGTTGAAGATTATTGGTGATCCACTCGAGTAGATTTGGAAAACGTGAATACAGCGAAAAGCAGTGAAATGGGGGTATCATGACTTCCCACTATCAACGACAAAATACTTCCCGGATATACGCTCCGCACAACCGAGAACATCCCAATCCTCGGCGTCCTTGGCGTCTACTGGATCGGTCTTTCTTCGGATTCGCTTGTGATGCTTTCCAATGACTTCTTCCCGGGCCAGAGCCTCTTTGAGAGTGTCCATAGAAATCTTCTGTTCCTTCTCCGCTGCTACAGTCTCATCGCGTAATGCTCTTAGTGGTGGGACGCCCTGCGTATCTACTTGCTGGATTTCTCGGACAAAATGAAGTTGTGAAGAGAGTGTCTTTAGCATGTTTGATTCTTCCTCGGGACTACTTGGTAAGGGTAGAGCAGACAGTCGGAGCAGGTGGTGGAGTTGTTTTGGGGATATTGCAGGTGCGTCGGCTTCCTGGATGTCGGATGCCAAAAGCGAATGGACGGACCAGGCGGGCTTCGAGAGTAGCTGGTCAAGGTCTACGACCGGTTTGGATGAGCTATATCGAGAAGGAATTTTAGGGAGGCTCGTTCTAAGGGACGATCTGTGGTATAGAGCCTGGGTAAGGGTTTGCGCCCTGCTTCGGAGCACTCGAGCTGCCATCTGCTACGAGTGTAAGCGAATGTGTTTGTACTCGACCAGGAACTTCGTAACAAATGACAGGACGAATATTTTACGCCCTCTGGAAATTTATGGACCTTCCGATGTATGTTTTTCCATATTCAGGTATTAAGGGAGTAGAAGAAGTGTTGGGTCTGGCTGAGTGGAGAGGACGAAGAATGGAGTGTAGTTAAAGTTCGACTCATTAGTAAGATGTCGAGATCGGTTACTTTGCTTGGAGAACTCATTCCAACGCTGGTTGTCGCATTAACTACTTCACTTACTCCAAAGAGAATGATTTTATAAGAGCAATAGAATAGCATATATACCGCTCATTAAATAACGTCAATATACCTATAGCTATATTTTCAAGGCGCGTTCATCTCCAATCAGCTGCTTGCAAGCATTTGAGGAAGTCTTGGTTTGGACCAGATGCCGAGGTTTGCCCGAGGGGCAACCAACCTCTACGTCGCCAAAATAAGTGGCCTAAATTGGCACGTGCGCACCTCAGAAAATCATTAATTTTGCTACCTACTTAATACCTCGTCATTTGCCCTTCAGCCCTCCTACAATCATGCAGTCTTTTAGTATACCATTTATACATCTTCTGAATCGCACACTGATCCATGGTGCTTGTAGTTGATAAATTGGTTGGTTTATTTACATATAAACAGACAGTTTTTGGTGGTTGCGCACGTGCCAATTTCAGCCACTTATTTTGGCGACGTAGAGCCAACCCCACGGTTAGGTCATCATCAAAGAGACCTCGCAGGTGCCTTCCAACAAAACACTTTCTCTTCTAATAAGTTCTCCCATAGATCTTAGATTCCAAATCTCCCTATTCAGGCTTCACCATGGCTCAGGATCCGAGGGTCGCCCTTCAAAAGGCAGAGAAAGCGCTAAGTGGTGCAGGCTCCGGTTTCAGCTTATTCGGCGGGCGGCAGGAGAAGTGTTAGAATATACGTCCACAATCCTGAAATAGTGAACTAAATAGCTGCAGATGAAAATGCGGCAGATCTTTACATCCAGGCGGCCAACGCATTTCGCATGGCCAAGCAAGGTAAAGTGCTCGTGTCGTATCACGTGGGGTGGTAGCACTGACGATAAGTCTAGGAAAGGAAGCCGGTTTAGCATTTGAGAAGGCTGCGTCCATCCAACTGCAGCATTTGAATGAGCCTGTAAAATTTAGGAGCTTTCCGCACCACTTGAGTTATTATCTGACTAGTGCGTGTAGGATGATGCAGCCAACACCATGAATGATGCATTCAAGGCCTACAGGAAGACAGATCCCGAAGACGCAGCTCGGTGTCTAGAGAAAGGTTTTTATACCTGCTGAAATCATACCCTGCTGTTTCTTACGTTTTAAAAGCTATACAGCACTACTGCGCGAAGGGAAATTTCCGTCGCGCGGCTACCCGTAAGTACCGCCTCATTCTTCCGAACCTGTCGGATGACACATTTGTTATCGTTTTATATTCACTTTCAAACCAGATAAGGAGAATCTTGGAGAGTTATTCGAGGTCGAACTTGGTGACCAAGGGAGGGCTGCGGCAGCTTTCGAAGAAGCTGCCAGCTGGTACGAGTCGGTGTGTAGCCCCACCAGCTGTGCAAGATAGTTCTATTGCATGTACTAATGAATATTTGGTAGGATAATGCTGTAAGTGTCAAAACTCAGAAATTTAAGCTCACTTTACTTATATAGATATAGGAAGCACTGGCGAACAAGCTATGGCTTAAGACAGGTTTGTTCATTGTCATTCCTTGCATAGTGGTCATAAATGGGCTAAATGAGCTCTCTAGCGGATTTGGTTGCACTGGAAGGAAAAGACTACTATAAAGCCATCGGGCTGTACGAGCGCGTTGGTACGTTGCCACTCCTCGAATGGAAAATAAACTCGTCTAACCTTCTCAACTCTAGCGAAATCAAGTATCCAAAATAACCTCATGTCTGTATCTATTTGATCTTGCTTCCGGAGCCTTTCTTACCTTTATATAGGAAATGGTCCGTGAAGGAGTACTTGCTTAAAGCAGGTGTCTGTTCGCTAGCCACTGGAGACATTGTGGGGATGAATACAGCCCTGGAGCGCTACCGCGACCTTGACCCCAGTTTCACGCAGCAGAGAGAACACCAGCTTCTCGTCGACCTTACTCAAGCGGTTTCAGATGTATTTTCTCCAGATCCCTAACTGTTTGGCTGAGCTAACATAATTATTCTTCAAGGGCGACCAAGAAGCATTCGCCGATAAGGTAAGTTCCTGGCTACTGGTGTGTTCTCATTCGAGTGCTAACTCTGCTGCAGCTATTCCAGTACGACCAGATGAGCAAGCTTGATAAGTGGAAGACGACGATCCTGCTCAGGATCAAGAACGGTATTGAGGAGACGGGCGAGGACTTCTCTTGAGCGGAACAAGTAATTAGAAACTAAGTGTGAGGCGGTTGTTTCCTTTTGACCACAGGTCTGTCGTTCAGATTGAGGCCATGGAATTGAATGTGGATCAATGAAGCGGTCATTCTTTATCCTTTCCTCATTATTTCATGATGCGACAAGACCACACTTCTAAAACTGTCATGTATGCCCAAAGTTCCATACAATATCTACCGTTTCGCTGTCTATTACGTGCATCTTGAGTCGCTACGTGTGGTCCGCTCTCCCGCTTTCACGACGTGGCAAGCACTGCTCAAGCCACAGATCTATTTCTTGCCTCCAGGTCAACGCATATCAATTCTCCTCTACTCCCAAGCCACTCCCGCAAATCTCAATCCAATTTTCTACTTTTGCCTCATTTTCTATACACTCACCATGCTCTCACCTCCCCTGGTCTTCCGGGGACCACCAGCGCTCCCCTTCGCCCTCCTCAGACGACCAATCCCTCACCTCCATCCTCGAAACCCCACAACAACGCTCCGACTTCACCCTCCTAATTGCCTCCGCAACCGCTTCGATGCGCAAAACCCTCCTGCAGCCTTCACCCCCGGCCTCGACGATGACAGAGAGCCCCACCTGGCCGGCGACGCCGCCCTCCGCGCGCCCCAAAACCTCAGCGCTATCGACATCCCCGCCGCCGGCAAAGCCCGCCGCGCCCGGGCCGCCCGCCGCAAAGCCACAGAAGCCGAGCTCGCACACCCAGAAACGCAGGCCCTGCAGTCTGCTGCCCTGGCCTACTTCGACGCCTGGCGCGACACCGTGCTCCAGCGCGTCGACGAAGTCCTGAACTCCTCAACCACCTCACCGCAGCCGCCCCGCACGCGTCCCACATCCCCGGCCTTGGCCTCGCCCTCGCGGCGTCAGAGTCCTCCCCCCGCGCGCACAAGACCAGAGCGTCGGGGCCGCGCTGCAGACGCTATACCCGCCGCTCCGCATGCCGCTGACACGTCTTGCGGAACCCAAGCGCGCGCTGCTGCTGCACAGCACGGTGCTGCTGCTTCTGCTCCTCAGCCTCGAGCAGTACGGCGCGCACTCGCGGATCCTGCAGCTTGCAGCTCTCCATCGACGCTCTAGCGACCGGCGAGCGACACGGCAGCAGATGAGCGCGGACGCGGAAATGCGGCGGCAGGCGGCGGGCGTGGGGAGCGTAATGGGCGGGTTAGGGCTAGGTGCGATGGCGGTGGCGGGGTATTTGGGGGCGGTGGCAAGCAGTACGGTTTTGGTGGGGAGGTTGTTTGGCGCGTATGGTGCTAGAATGACGGGTCAGATGATGGATCAGTATGCGCGGGAGGTGGAGGATTTTAGGTTCGTGCCCGTCCGCAATTTTCATCGCCCGAGGAAGACCGAGGAGTTTCGGAGGCTGAGAGTCGCGATTGGGATTTCCGGGTGGCGGACGGATAAGGAGGAGGCAGTGGTGCCGTGGCGTGTTGTTGGGCCGTCGATTGAGGGGTTTGCGCTGAGACGGGAGCTCGAGGCGTTGCTGGAGTTGGGGAACTTGATCAGCATCATGATGCGGGGTGCTACGTGGAGCTATGCCAAGAGCGAGATTATTAAGAAGACGGTCTTTGCGAGTCTAAGTGCGGGACTGTGGCCATTGGGGTTTCTGAAAGTGTCAAGAATCATTGATAGCCCCTTCAGCATTGCCAAGGTAAAGAGTGAGAAGGCGGGAGAGGTACTGGCCGATGCTCTCATCAACAACGCACAGGGCGAAAGGCCGGTTACGCTGATCGGATACTCGCTTGGAGCGCGAGTCATCTATACGTGTCTTATGACACTTGCAGAAAGAAGGGCCTTTGGGCTGGTCGAAAGCGTCGTGCTTGTCGGAGCACCGACACCGTTAACAGTAAGCGAGTGGAGAAAGGTAAGGAGGGTGGTATCAGGCAGGGTCGTCAACGTATATTCGACCAACGACTATATCCCCGCATTTCTGTACTGCACGGGCAGCATTCAGTATGGCGTCGCTAGCCTGCAAAAAGTCCAAGGAGTGAAAGGAGTCGAGAATGTCGATGTCAGCGTCCTGGTCAGCGGCCATACGCGATACAGATACCTGGCTGGCAGCATCTTGAAAAAGATCGGCTTCGAAGATATTGACATGGGAGAAGTGGCAAGAAGAGAAGTAGAGCTGAAGGCTGTAGTTAGAGGACTAGGGAAAAAAACCGGAAGAGAAAGAAAAGGAGAAGAGTAAGGATGCGGATGAGGAGGCGGAAGATATGGAGAAGTCGAGAAGAACGAAGAGATTATTATGAGTTGGGCTGTGGAGAAGCTAAGGATTAGCAGTGGAGCTTGCTTCGAAGGCAGGTGATAAAGAGGAAGGGAAGTCTAACCCTCCAGAGGTGAAGAAGACGAAACCGGAAGCTTGAGTGGCCAGGAATTTGAATGATCCCTATACTCGCAAAATACTCTGGCCAGCCATCCCCTTCAACAGTACCGTGACAAGAAATTGCTTCAATCTGTGACTCGAAAGACCATTTTACTGGATATTCTCGAAGCCGAATGAGACTCGCAGGAATTAAGTTTGTATTCTATGCGTCGCGACGATGCTCTGCAAATTTCTAGCAACATCCCTTTATCAGGCTTGGGACAAGGATGGATTAAAACTTTAGCGAATATGCCCTTAAAATCTAATGTTATAATGATTGTTATTCCAAGTCGGTGTTCATAGACAGATTTCAGATTGGACTCTCTATGAGTGAGTCCTGGACATAATAGTACAAGAAGCTGGTCTCCTTTACAAGGATTGAACCTTTCCATCGTATATGCCAAATTCGAAGACGCCAAGTGTGCGTGTACCCATGCTAAACGCAAGATACTACTCAACCCAGTACGAAGAAGACCGGAGATGAGAGTATTTGATTATATCCTACCCAAGCGTGTCTTCGGGACCTTCTCTCGAAAATATACGTTCAAATTCCCTCATTATGCACCCACTCTTCCAACGGTTCTACTGCCTGCAGGGAAATTCCTCGCAGATAGCAATACACCCTTTACGCCGCGAATCTCTGCTTTCAGCGCCTCAATCTGGTCATCCTTTCCATCCTTCGTCTTCGGCACACCATAATTAGGCACGCCATACATTCCCATGGGGCCGTAGTACTGGTTCTGATAACTCATCTCGTTCAAATAAGTAGTGAGGTCCTGGAGCTGCGTCCGAAGGGAGTCTGTAGATACCGAGTCATTAGAACTGGCGGCTTCAAGCTCGCGGAGATGCGATGTTAGGATCTTCAGCTGTGACTCGTGGCCAGCCACAGTGCTAGATGCTTCTGGGTCCGAGGAGTCGGTGGTACTAGAGGCAGCGGAGGGTCGGCGGGACAGGTGAGGTGAGGTTTGCGTGCCGTAGTCGCGGTTGTAAAGCTCTGTGGGATCGGAATCAACCTCTGAGACGTCGTCTACAGGATCGGCAGGTTTCGATATCATGGTCTGTTTGAGTGCTGTGGGGGGGTCTGTGGAGACTATGCTACTTAATCGACTGTTCATGTGGTTGATCTGGGTTTGTGTATGGGAGGCGAAGTCATGACGGGCTTCAGCGAGGGTACCGGCCATTGGAGCGATAACGTATTTTGAGAAGCCATATATTGTGGAAGCGAGTCCACCGGTTATGTAGGCAGTGTTTAAAATATGACGGGCAGTGATGAGAGGTGGTGGTTTGGAGGTTTGTGTGAGGAATTCGGGATAGGTGACAATCGGTGGAAAGTCGCAGGGCTGCGGTTTGGAGTTGGTGGAGGGAGAAGTCTGTATAAAGTCACTAGACGGCCTCTAAATTCAACATGCGATCTTTTATCAATTTTCAAACCGGGTGGAAGGCCTCCAGAAAAGTCTTATTCAAAAGTGCAGAATAGCGATTTGGTAGTAATGCATAGCGGTGTGGTGAACTCCCAGATGCTGCTTACTTTTGACCATGCCTCCTCTCCTTCTTTTAGCAGCTTAGAGGAAGTGTCTTGCTCTAGCTCTGCCCCTAATAATTTCTCAACCTCATCCTTACTCAGTCCCTTCGTTTCCAGGAATGCAGCTTTGCGATCCCGTGGCGCGTCCCGTATGCTGGGGTCTTTGAGGAATTCGGAAGCCTGTTCTAAGAGCGGTACTCCTTCTGCTGCTGGCCGGTGCTCTGCAAATTCTTCTGTGCCTGGTTCAGGAGTCGATTCGGCTTGCCGTTGCTGGGCAGGTTCTTCTGTGTTGGAGGTTGGAGGGGAGGCTGGAGTGGTCGATTGGGCACGTTGCCAGGAGGGTATCGTCAATTTATCTGCCTTCTGTGACATGACTGCAAATATCGAGTGCAGCGAACAAGAGAGAGGGTTAGGAAGAGGAGCGGATAGGTACGCTGGCCATGATGCTTGATACTGTAGATGCCGCGGTACATAGTGGAGCAGTCGTGTGGCTGACTAAGGGACTCCCTGCGTCACGGCCCTTGTCGGCGGCAGGTCTCTCTCTGTGGCCACTGAGATCGCCGTTGGAAAGTCGTGTATTTGCGGCGAATCATCACCGGGCGCAAAAGGAATAACCCCCAATCCAAATTTTCTTTACCCAAAGGCTTAATCCTTTATGGCGGGGCGCGCTGAGAGGCCCGTCAAGCGCTTACGCCGGCTGAGTACCGATTACGACGAGTCTGAAGGTACAGACGATTGGACACCTGCACACAACAAAGGCAACTCCCTCAGGTATGTGGCTGACTGACTGCTCCCTCATGGCTATCCGCCAGGTGCGACGTGGGGAGTACAAAGCTCGCCTCAACTCTCACAATGTCCAGATGCATGCCAATCTACTTCCCAAAGAACAACACACCTGCCCCGGCTATATCTGTCAACCCTTGCCTTGGCTTATACGGAACCACGATCCCACTTCTCTCTCCTGCTTAGATTATACTGCTGTTCTTCCATCTAACACTATACCCTGTTATTCTCGTCCACCACAATGTCGACGCGCCGTCTGCGATCGCGAGCCTCTCTAACTGCTGAATCCAGTCACGCCGCTTCCTCCTCCGGTCGCCCTCGTCGCGGCGTAGCTACTTCGGCTTCTTCTGCTACCATTGAGAGAACCTCTCCCGAAGAAACCCGACAGTCCATACACCTGACCGTCAAGGCACCACCTAGCAAGCTCCGGGAAGCTACAAGTGGCTCTGTCCGGAATGTCTCCGTCAACTCGCGAGATAGATTTCAGGGAGGGGAGATACTGAGCGGGCCTCGAGGATCACGGAACAAAAAGGTCATAGTGGAAGAGTCAAGCGAAGAGGAAGATGAGGAGGAAGACGAGGAGGCTGAAGAGCCTGAGGAAATGGATGAAGATGAGGAAGAAGACGAGGAAGAGGCCGAAGAAGATGATGAGGATGTGGACGCCGAGGGTGAGGACGATGTGGAGATGGAAGATGCTCCCCCTCCCCCACCACCAGTTGCCAAGTCTAGGGGTGTTGCACGACTCATCAAACCAAGCATCAACGTTACTCCTGCTCCAGATATCCCCGGTGTTGAAGGCAAAGAGATGGCAATGGTCAACGATGACGATGACGATGAAGAGCTCTCTGAGCTAGAGTCACAAGACGAAGAAGACGAAGAAGATGAGGAAGGCGGCGATGAAGACGCCGAAGGAGAGGACGAAGAGATTGTGGATGACGATGCCGACCGAGATGAAGATTTAGATAGTGACGACGAAACTCCCCAGTCTATCAGTCGAAGCAACACACCCGACCTCAGCAAACTAACAAGACGTCAACGCGCTGCTTTTGAAGAGTATGACGGTGGATTGATCGCTCTCTCAAACGGTAAGTCAAAGTTCATGATGATCCCACTTCTACAGCATTTCCTCCTGGCGCACAGCCGCTTTTGTGACGAACTTCGGAACTAATTGTATCGTTGCCACAGAGGCACAGAAGAAGAAGCATCTTACGGCAGAGGAGCACGCTATGCGCCGAGCAGAAATGGCCCGCCGGCGCAAGAATCTCAGTGAGAAACGGAACGAGGAAGAGAAGGTAAGTCAAGCTATACAAATCGAGCCTTGTACAAGAAAGCCGTTCGGCTACAGGATTCAGTTCATATCTGCGATCGTATTTCAAGACCATCTCACTAACATCTTACCAGATGGACACCATCAACCGGCTCCTCAAAAAGCAACCTCCCAAGCGTCGTGGCCGTGCTGCAGCCGACGTTGGAGAATCCGGCCAAGAAGACGAACCGGAAGTTGAGAAAGCATCACCAGTTTTTGTTCGTCATATTCAAAATGCCAATGGGAGCCGAATTGCTCTACCTGAAGAGTGGCTCTCATCTCCTATCGGCGATGTGTTCACTCATACTATCCCCGCTTCCGGAAGTGCACCAAGGCGTTTCAGCGGGCGGATGGTTGAAGAAGTAGCTTAGAAGTTGTCTTCAGGATTCTTAATATCCTATATTAGAGGCTCTTAATAGCGTTGGATTAGGCGTTTCAAAGTGAGTAAGCCGGTTTGAAACTACCAATTTTGAGAACCCGTCTTCTCGATGTGGTCCCAAGCATAGTGAGATAGATATTGCCGCGTGCTTTGGTTATCAATATCTTATCATTTCCCGTTCAATGAGACTGTTATCTGAATGTTAAGTGTATTGTTGACGCAATTACAGTGTAAGGTTGTGTCAGTATCCTTTTGGTATTTCGATGAGCGAATCATGCGCAGACGCCAAGCACCCCTTTTATCATTGATGTTTTGTGATCTGCTAGACCACCCGTTACAAGAATGAGTTCACAAGACCACTACAATCGTACTCGCAGTTGTGTCTTCTTTACTTTATACCAACCACATCCACAATGAATTAATATCCTGGCGAAATCGTGTCTAGCACCTCCCCTAAATTGTACTGATAAGTAGGGCCTGTGCCGCTCATTCTTTCTTTTGATAGTAGGCTTAATTCTCCCAGTGTCTCCTTCCGTTCCACGTCAGCAAAACAAAATGGCAGCCAAACCTCACCTACCTAATCATGGATGCAAAGATCTCTACATCTTCACACATAGTTCACGAATATGTCTCTTTCATATATTTTCCACTTGTTTCAACCCATTCATAAAGCGCAAAATATCTCATGGTACCAGAATCAAAGAAGAGTTGTCTGTATGACCTTCACAAGACCCAGCTACAAAGGCAACTATTGCCGTGGAGCACAAGATGAATCTAGAAACTGACTTGGCCAATTACGTGGCCTGGGCCCAACGCGACTTGGTAAGGCTATTCACCGCAGTAACGTATCAAGAAAGAAACCTCCATCAAGAAGCAGAACGCCGCATAATATACCTTCAAAACGAAATTATGGAAATGCGCCACGAGATAGCCAGACTACACAGCCCCATCACAGAACCGCCCAATATTGAACAGCGGCTAAGCGTGTCTGGCGGTCAAACAGGATAGCAGAGCAATATAGGCCCGCAATCCCGTCGGCAAGTTTCACATCCGAGCCAAGGACTTCCACGCCTAGGATTGATGAACAGCTCGGGTTCCGATGCCTACAGGCTGCCCTTTTTCCAGCCAGATCATTCGCAGATGCTGCCTTCGAACTCGTATGCTACTAGCACACATTGGCGGCGGACGACATTACAAGTTCAGCTCTTTCTCACCCAGCCCACTTCAATCAGAAAACAGTAATGGTAAAATACCTATACCAGCGCCCCTGCAAGAATGAGCCTCGACTAAAGATCTGACATGTGGGACGTAAAGTTACAGCAAATTCACCGAATTTAGCCTGGAATCCCTCACCTTACTACACTATGGTATCTGCTCCAGCTTCCGCACCTTCATCAGGGCCAAAGGACTTTCCTTGGACCTGCCTTGTACGCGTCACCGATTATGACAAAGGCATCTTCAACTCTTCCACCGCCGCCAAGGCTCCGGAAGACATAAGAGCTTCGGTCAACTCACAACTGGATCTATACTACATGCACTCACAGCCGAAGGTTATCAATAGGTGTATCTACCACCTTCTCAACAACACCGCTTCCCCTTACATTCTTGCAAGGATAGAAGGGGCTTATACGGCGTGTAAGACGTGCGTGCAGGACGGGCAGCCTTGTGTGAGATTTCTGCGGGATAGAAGGCCGGGGGTTATAGGCGCAAACTCTCGACCGTGCTGGTGCCAGTGCCGGAAATATTTAGGATTGGCATTAGGGCAAGAGAGAGGGGGTTTTGGGTTTTGGAAGGGAAAAATGGAGATGTGCCTTGAGTAAATTGTGACGGTGCGACATTACTAGAGAGTAGTATAGAAGAGGTGCATGTAAGCTCGCTCAAAGCTACATATTCTTTGTTCTTATGTACTTGTCTATCATTCAGCTTTAATTCATATCTCACGTAGCTAAACTATGATGCAGTGATATTTTTGGACTGGGTTAAAGTTTGAAGCGAGTATCTAGCACACTTGCCGGACACGCTACGTCCCCGATGCAAAGTCCCGTCACCTAACATTAAACTTTATAGCTTTATAATAATTTCCTACGTTATTGTTATAAAATACTGCTAATAGAAAGTTTTTAGTTAAAGTAAAAATCTAATAATAGCTTTAATTTTAGCTTAATAAAATATCATGGTAGGTATAAAATCTTGAAGTGTTTTAGGTGAGTTTTGGTGTGTGAGGCTCCCGGCTGGAGACTTTTTGTAAGGCATATTGCCCAGGTGTACGGTAGGGAGCAGGTAAGCTGAGCATGAGTCACAGAGTCGATGGAAGAGGACGATATAGTAAAGAGTAGGCATAGCAATGCCCTAGTACAGAGACGAACCGATGAGGAGGGAAGGGCTGCAGGCGGTGCCAAGGGCTAGCCTGGGCAGCCCCTGAGAGCTCCCGGGCGTTCACCCGAGTAAGGGCCAAAAGATCCCTTACACTTTTGTCCTAGTACTGCAGGAAGATTATCTAACCAACATGGCGAGGGAGCCACAGCTGCCTTATGTCACTGCCTCCTTCCTATTTCAACTAGCTCCTACTGACCGGAATCCAGGGCAGACTTGCTAATAAGTAAGCAAACCCCTGCTTGCTTGCTTGCTTGCTTGTCTTGGCAGGAAGCAAGCAAGCAAGCAAGAAGACCTTATTTGGGCAAGCAAGCAAGCAGAGGAAGGCCTTGCTTGCTTGCTTGTTAATTGCTTGTATATAGTTAACT
>Ga0307515_10014175_pt1 | contig 14812 bp, 7 predicted proteins | sample 17_EM_MG_FD_194513 | JGI IMG/M metagenome (GOLD analysis project Ga0307515, IMG submission 194513) | Populus trichocarpa ectomycorrhiza microbial communities from riparian zone in the Pacific Northwest, United States - 17_EM | ecosystem: Host-associated > Plants > Roots > Unclassified | place... | reverse complement strand
TTACTACCCGGTTACGGTATTAATAAGAAAAGTTAAATAATATGCCACCAAAAGCAGCTACCACAACGCTATCGACGGCGGCAACTACTTTAGGGTTAGGAGGGGACACTAGTATAGCGGATATTAACTTATAACAACCCGTGACGGTTAGACAGTTGTAGGAAATAATTAACTAGTTAACGGTAAACAACATGGTATTGGAATATAGGGTTAACGGGATAGGCGTAGTAAAGGTTAAGTTACTATTGATTAAGCAATTTGTAGGAGAAAGATTAAAGCTTAAAGGATTCCTTATGTAAATGCATTTTAAGGTAACGCAGGAAGGAGCAAAGCTAGTAATACCTATAGATTAAATAGTGTACATAGGGTTATTCTTAATAGGAAGGGCACTTAAATAGTTTAAACTTTACCTTATAGAAATACAAGCTAATGGAATAACGACCACCAATTAAGAAGTGCGGTTTATATTTTTAAGTTAGGATAGATTCGCGGAGCAACTTATATAGATGTTTAGAGATCCGGAGGCAACAACTATAGTAAAAAGAAAGCTTTAAGATATTATATAGCGAACCTCAGCAATTAAATATATAATGTAATTTCAGACACTAGTAATATAAGTTAAGTAGAATGATAAGGCGCTTATGGCATAGTATAAGTAGGGACTTAAGGCTAAAGTCTAGGACGTAATTATCCTAATAGAAGATGCGAAAACCCTAAGGGAGTTAATAAATTAAGCGATAAAGATTAATAATAGGATCTATTAAAGGGAATAGGCCAAGCGAGGCCAGAACAGAGTTCCACAGTTATATAAGGCGTAGAGTACGCAACGACTAAAGCTAAGTTAGAAATTATAGTATGGCGCAGAGCTAATAGACCTAAGCGGTACTAAAGAAACCTATAAGAAATAGAGTAAAAAACCATGGAAATTAAGAGGTTAAAGATTAAGTAATTATAGGACCTAGGAGCGGAGGCTAAACCAGGGATCTTAGCAGCAGAAGACGTTTAGGCGGACTCTATAGCAAGAAAAATAGTTTAAAGAGGGAGCTTATATAAACTGCGGAAAATAAGGTTACTTCGTTAGGGACTATAAGGATAGTTAGTATAACTATATAGTAAAAGGAACTAGACTAGTAGACGATATATATATATAGAGGGATAATAATATACTGCGAGGAACGAAGGATTGTTTAATTAATTACTTTACGTTTTATTATAATAACGTATACCAAGTTTATAAGGACGCTAAGTACGGCGCAAGCTATTAGCTATAGGAACCTAGTTTAAAGAAACTAAGAGCTACCTAAGACTATAAAGAGCAAGACAGGCTCTATAAATATAATAAAGATCCAACAACAACTTTTAGTGTAATGTTAGTAAGGCAGTACTTAGAAAGGGACTTTAAAGAAGATCTATTTAGCGATATTAAGAAAGAAGATTTTAAAACATTAGTATTAGAAGCAGAGACTAAGACCGAGCAAGGATTAGTAACAGGAATTATAACACCGTTAGATACGGCATCTATCGCTTTATAAAACGGAAGGAAGAATATCTTATAGAGATTAAGCAAGCAGACAACTACTAGTGCTAATTTACCACTCGATAAAGGCAAAAGGCTAAAGGCTTAAGATTCTTAAAAAGAGATAAAAGAGATCTAAGATTCCGAAGATAGGATAAGGACAGCTTAAGGACCTATAACGGACGAAACCCAATAGAGCAGAGTAGCAGCTTAATTTAGAGATATACAAATAAGCTTAGGATAGAGTTTCCTATAGGCATAAGATTCTTAAGACGAGATAAGTAAGATTTAAGACTCTTAAAACAAGATAAGAATACTGTAGACGCCTAGTTAAACTAAGGCGGGAGCTAAGCTTAAGCTAGAAGCAAGCTTAGGATTAAAGAATCTAAGGGACTAAGAATTTAAAGTATAAATAAGGACACCCATAGGTAGGAGGTAAGAGGCTTCCTTACAGATTAGAGAATCTGCGATATAAACAGTAGTTAGACTAGGAGACAGATATATAGACCTAGAGGACTTACTAGGGGAACACAGTATTTAGCCTAAAGATTAAAAAGTTAATACCAAGATTAAGAAGTATAACGACTTTAAGAATCCACTTATAAGACGCGAAAAAAAAGAAACTATAGAGGAATTTAGAGCGAGAATTACCTTATAGTAAGAACAGAAACTAAATAAGAGATCTAGTATATTAGAACATACGAGGGACAGAGCACCTATATAAAGAATCACTAATAGGCCTAGAGCAGGCACGCTAAGGGCGAAATAGTTAAATAAACTGGAACAAGAAGAGGATCTAGGGATTCTAACTAGGTTTAAAAAACGATACATAAAGGGTTGTTATAACGCAGTAATAAAAAGATACTTCCTTACGGACAAGCCGTATATACTTAAAGGGTTGTACTAAAAGTAGTATAGACAACGACATAATAATAAGTGGGAAGATTTCTATATATAGTTAGATAAAAAAGTTATCTAAAACCACCCGATTATAGAGAAGGCTATAACTTATATTAAAGGAGCCTTAATTATAACGTTAAAAGATTTAGAGGAGTAATTAGAGAACTAGAGAAGCGAAAGGCAAATCTTAGTACCCGCAAATAAAGTTATAACGCTTAGATCAACATAAGAAAGGTTTAAACTTAAGAATAAAGACGAGCTAAGAGTTAACCTAAGGCACTAGGCATATTACACGTTGGCATAAATTACATATATAGATAATTTATGCAATATATATAGAGCACTAAAAGATAAGAACCGAAAATACCCTATAAGAATATATTAGTTATTAGATGAAAAGCGATTTAGGAATGCTAAGTATATATATAGTTGGCACCTAGTAAAAGTACAGAGTTAAGGGAACTTAATACTTTAACTAGGAAGATTCCTTATGGAAGAATACCTAGATGGACAATAGTAGTGGAAATGCCTAGAGAACACGTATCTATAGTATATTAAAGATAAAAAGCGAATTAAGTATTAGCTAAAGGTAGACTAAGTATAAACAGGATCTAGTAGCTATTAGTTAGGAAAAGTGGAGGCCTATAGGACCAGAGGGAGCTAGTAGTAGAGCCTTAGACCCTTAAAGGAATTTAAGGACAATACCTAAATTTATAAGTTAAATAGTAAGATTAATAGTTTAAAGCACTAATAGATAGTGGAGTAATAAGGAACTATATATTACTAGCAGCAGTTAAAAAAATAGGGCTACCTTATAGGAGGAAAGAGTAACTATATTTATTAGTAATAATTTTAGGAGATCTAATAGCCTTCGGAGATAGTATTATTAATCTCAAAATAGGACCTATTTAGTTAACCATTAAAGGGAGACAAATTAAGATGTCTTTTAATATCCTACTATTAGGAAAGGACAAGGCGATACTAGGAATGCCTTAGTTATAGAAATACAATCTAAAGATTAATTAGGTTATAGGTTAGGTTAATATTAGGGATACTTAACACCGCATAATATAATAATAAGCTAAGTTGGTATAGTATTAAGTAGGAGCAACCTATAAAGAAACAGAAAAAGGATTAAGCCATATACTAAAGAGATACTATAAGTATAGCAAAAAACTATAGTTACCAGAAAGTAAAAAGCTGTTAGAGTATATAGTATAGGACTATAAGATAGAATTAGAACCAGGAATAAGTCTAAGGTTCTTTCTAATCTATAAGCTTACTAAGGAAGAGGGTAGAGCATTAAAAGAGTTTGTCTAAGAGAACTTATAAAAGGGATATATTAGACCATTATAATTATTAGCGGGTTATCTAGTATTGTTTATACTAAAGAAGAATAGTAAACTAAGGCTGTGTATTAACTACAGGCAGTTAAATAGCATTACTAGAAAGGATAGATATCCTTTACCCTTAATTAGCGAAATTTAAGATAGGATAGGTAATGCGCAAATCTTTATAAAGATAGATCTAAGATAGGCATACCATTAGATTAGAATTAAGAAAGGCGACAAATGGAAGGCAGCCTTTAGGTTAAAGAAAGGACTATATAAACTATTAGTTATACAATTCGGGCTTATAAACGCACTAGCAATGTTTTAAAAGCGTATTAATAATATATTAGGAGAATACTTGGATAAATTTGTTATAGTATATCTTAACGATATTATTATCTACTTAATAACTAAGGAAGAATACAGAGAACACATTAAATAGGTCTTAAAGAGACTATAAGAAGAATAGATGCTAGTAGCAATTAAGAAATGCGAGTTCTTTACCAGGAAGACTAATTTTATTAGATTTATTATTAAACTAGGCTAACTTAGCATAGATTTAAAGAAGATTAAGGCTATAGTAAATTGGTAAGAACTAGAGAATGTTACGCAGTTAAGATTGTTTTTAAGGTTTTGCAACTACTATAGAAGGTTTATAGCGCAGTAGTTAAAAGACATTAAGCCATTTACGCGATTAATAAAGAAAGAAGAACTATGGGCATAGGGAAAGGAGCAATAAGAACTGTTTAAGAAAGTTAAAGAGTTGTTTACCTAGGAGCCAGTTCTTAAGATCTATTAACTAGGTCTAGAGACGGTTATAAAAATAAATACATCAGACTTTATACTAGGGGCGTACTTTATGTAGAAATATTAGGACGGATGGCACCTAGTAGCATACTATAGTCGGAAGATAACACTACTAAAACTAAACTATAACATCTATAACAAGGAGTTATTAGGTATAGTTATAGCACTAAAGGAATAAAGAGTATTCTTACAAGGTATAGAGAACCTATTTATAGTTAAGATAGATTATAAGAACCTAATAGGATTCCTAACAATAAAGGAACTTAACTAAAGATAGGTTAAATGGGCAGAGATGCTTACAGAATACTATTTTAAGATTTAGTATACTAAGGGCACAGACAATACGAGAGTAGATGCTCTAAGTTAAAAGGCTAAACTATAAAATAATAAGAAGCCATTAGGGGCTTTATTGCGAAAAGATATAGATAGATTAATTAGGTATAATTATCTGAAAATTATAGTAACTTAGGAAGAACTAAAGAGAGTTTATAAGTTACCGGAGAGCTTTTAGGTATAAAGAATTTTAAAAGCACAGCTAAAAGATCTATAGATAGATATATACAAAAACCGAAAAGCGAAGTATATTCCAAGAAGTATAGCAAGGCACTTTATAGAAGATTTCTATAAGAGACTAACTTAAAGATATAATAGAGCTATGGGCTTAGTGTTAAGACTTTAGGAAGAGTATATTATTAATAGAATTTAGAACCTAGCATAAAAGGTTATAAAGGAATATTTAAATTACTAAAGGAATAAACTAATAAGACATAAGCTATATAGAGGGCTATAACCTATTAAGATATTAGAGAGACTATAGGAGGTTATATTATAGGACTTTATTATAAAGTTGCTAAAATTAAGAGATTCTATTACCGGACAAAATTATAACGTGATTTTAGTGATAGTAGACAAGCTTATGAAGTGGGGATACTTTATAGCGTGTATAGAAGAAATCTTAGCGGAGGATATTACTAGAATCTATATTAAAGAAGTATTTATAAAATACGGAGCACTAAATAAGATTATATTAGATAGGGATCTAAGATTTATAGCAGTATTTTAGGAGGTATTCTTAGCAAAGCAAGGAGTTTAAGCAGTAACTTTTACCATATATTACCTGCAGATAGACGGTTAAACAGAAAGATTAAACTAGACACTAAAACAGTATTTAAGACACTATATTAATTACGCACAGAATAATTAGGTATTATTGTTACTAATTATATAGTTTATATATAATACAACACCATAAAAAAGAATAGGTATATTATTATTTAAGGCGAATTACGGATATAAGCTAAGAACATTATTATCGCTATATTAAGTAAAGAAGATAAATAGCACAGCTAAGTAAAGGATGGAGATATTAATAAATCTTTATAAGAACCTTATGGAAACAGCTAAGGTAGTATAGTAAAAAATGAAGAAATACTATAACGCTAAAAGATCTAAGGGATCAGATCTTAAGGAGGGAGATAAAGTATGGCTACTATATAAAAATTTCAAAAGTTAACAACTAAGTAAGAAGTTAGACCACGTTAGACTAGGACCTTTTAAAATTAGCTAAAGGATTTTACTGGTTATATATAAGTTAAACCTACCAGCCAAAATAAAAATCTACCTAGTACAGTATATTGCAATACTAAAGCCAGTATATAGAGATATTAAGCTACTAGTCTACGAAGCAGATACGTATAGAGGGTAAAAAGAGGACGAATAATAAGCTTTAAAGATTATTAGTTATAAGGACGTTAATAATAAAATATAGTATAAGGTTAAGTGAATAGGCTATAAAGAGACTACCTAGGAGCTACTAAAAAATCTAAGAAATACTATAAGAAAGGTATAGGATTATCGGAAGAAAATAGGTTAGGTAATATTAATAAAAAAGGATCGCCAAAGAACGAGTTACCTAAGGGGGACCCAAAAAGAGCGACTGCCGAACTACTTAGAGTTATTCCCTTTACAAAAGGAGAGTTAGTTCTCTTATTACTAAGTTCCTATAGACCTTATTCTATAAGTTTCCACTTCTTAAAATAGACCTTCTTATAAACATACTTAAGATAAAAGAGATAAGTAGAGGCAGAAAGACAAGTCTTAAGGGCGCGCTATTAAGCAGCCGCGGCCTTTAACTCCGCCTCCTATAAATAATATAGTTTATTAAGGGCGCTTATAAGCTTACTATTAAGCTTTATAGCAACAGATTAAACACAAGACCCTATAATAAATTACTTAGGGAACTTAAAGATTATTAAGAGTTATAGGACGCGCATACTTAGCGTTAAAAATAGAACGAACGTCACAGGACGAATAAATATTTACTTTAGTGCACTCTAAATATAAAGAGGGTTGCTAAGATAAAGGACTCGCTAACGTAATATAAACTAACCCCTCTTTTACATAATAAGAACACGGAGATGGCATTATTTTACCTAGCAACAGTATAGTAGTAACGGTACGCGCACGTTAAACTATAGAAAAAAAAGAAATTACTTTAGGTATTATAAGTAATAATATTAACCAAATTAATTAAACGGATATTACACCTCTAGTAAACAACTTAGAGATATTAGGAATCTTTAAGGGCGAAGATAAAAAAGAGGGAGATAGTGTTACAGACGCTTTAAGTACAATGCTATAACTACTTAGAGAAGAGTTAAAAGAAGCTAGTTAGTTAATATAAGTATAGTTTAAGATAAAGCTAGTAGAACTATATAACAAGGACTAGTAGTATAAGTTATATAACATAATCTATATAATCCGCAATAGAGTAGATAGAGTATACGTACATTACATACAAGAAGGATTTCTTAGGAGTACGGTTATGTATTTAAGGACCCTTAGTCCCTACCTAGATAGTTCCTTCCTTATAGTAATTCTCAGAATATAATTAGAGTTAATCTATTAGGCAACCACTCCACTAGTTATTATTACGTTGTTAACTTCTTCTTATACGTATTACCTACACACCTAGCCCATTAACAGGACCTATTATAGTTCTTACTACAAGGTTCCATTACAGTTAGTCTTAATAAAATAGGTAATAAGACTTTAACTAGGCAAGATCTAGAAACGATAAATAAAAGAGCGAGATTATATATCTATATATTGCTAATCCCGGTATTAAATAGAGCTAGATTAGGTACTTTATCCTAGATATAATAAAAGAATGCATTATAGCGGGATTTAATAGTAAGTATCAATAATACCAATCTTAAAAGCAGAGGATTAGTAACTGTGAGTTGTTTAGTAAATCTAATAGTAGCTTTAATACTTACTAAGGTTATAAAATAGGTAAGTTTAAAGAACCCCTTAGTCGAATTTATTAGGAAGGAGTAATTATAAGGAGAAATTAACGGTGCGTTATAGGCCTTAAGTAAGTTTATAAGGCTTTTAAGGTAGACCTCTTCTTGCTATAAGAGTATTAGGTAATATTTTTAGACTTTAAAGTAGCAGTATACTTATAGTAGCAATCTTACTAACAACATCAATGGCATTATTAGGATATTCATTCGTTCCCCACTTTATAATTTCCGTTAAGCCAGTATTAAAAAAGGACGCCTCTAAATTTTTAAGGAAGTGCGCTAATTAAAGTTCTTTAATCGCACCCGCAGATATTATGGTTGGTACTCTACTATTCGGCGGACCACTACCTACTATAGCTGTAGTATTAGAATAAAGGGGCGTTATAGTAGCAAAGCTTCCTAGAGCGATAGAAGTTATATAAAGAAAAGTATTAATATCCGTAAAAGGGTATATAATTGCGGTTAAAATAACTATAGAGTGTAATTTGCAACTCTAAAACCTACTAGATTTATAGGATATATAGTAAGAAATCCCTTTACTATTTCTATTTTCTATTTTAACCCTTAAATTTTAAGTTATAGGGGTCTGCTTTAGGGCACCCCAAGGAGTTATTTATAGTAGGGTCCCTATTTTAGAACCCTTAAATTATCTTAAGTAGCTTAGCAAAGTACATCGCCTTAATATAATAGTTATTAATAGGGGTAACACCTTATATTAAATTGTGTTTGATAAACACTTTGTCACCCATCGCTTTATTATACTAACTATTTTATTATTTTACCTATTCTAAGGATTAGGCTTCGTTTATCTATTAATTACTAATATTGCGTAATTATAAGCACGTTATTAGCTAACTCGGAAACTGCCATATATACGATTTATAAGCCACTAGCCCGTCCGCCTATTTATAGCAAGTCTATTTACCTTGCTAGCAGTATTAATATAGGTTCTGCTACCAACTGGTAAGCTAAGGTAACGTTATCCCTCTTACATCTTCCTATTACTTTTTTTAACTTACGCTATAATAACTAGTGTAAAGATTGGATATAGGAAATTTCTAATTTATAGTTCCGCAAGCATATCGAGTAGGAGCTTAATTATTTAGACCACGCTAACGTTATTACAATGTTCTTTAATAAGAATAGTATATTGCTAATTAGCCTTCTTAAGCTTGGTCTATATACTCTTAGTTATTTACTGCCCTAAAGGTTACTAGAGACGCGGCAATATGCAGATTATTTATAATAGGTTCGGTATCTAGCTTATAGAGAATTTAGAAGAGTTTATTAGAGAGACTAGAAAGATATTAGAGATCTAACTAAATATGCTACTAAAGATATCCTTAGTTTTATAATAATTAGGATGGCAATAATAAGATAGATTAGATTTATTTATTAGCTTAATATATTTAGTATCTTTTCTAACCTCTAAAGCTTATTTAATCTAATTGCGGTATTTATTTATTATAAATACCTAATACTTAAGGATTTGTAAAGAAGAGGCCTAGTAGAATATAGTAGAGCCTAAAAGGGGATTATAAGACGGAAGCAGTAAATGCGACCCCTTTATTAGATAAGCGATAATACCCTAGCTCCACAAGGCTACTAGGGCTAAATTTAGGTCCTTAGGATAAATATAGACTTATTTACTTAGTGGTAGGGCTAGTAAGGTAAGCGAAATCTAATATTAGTTAATAAGCGATATTAATAAGGTGATTGTATTCCTTAATAAACACTTCGTCCTATATTTGGCTTAATTAAAGAGTACTAGCGCACCTATTAAGTGTTTATAAAGGTAATATTATAGCTAAATTATTATATAAGTAGATAAACTTATTCTCCGTAACACTTAAATATTATTATAGCGGCTATCTACTAAGCATAAGTATTAGAGCGCAACGCTCTACCTAAGTAGGAAGGGGCGGGAGGAGTAGCGCTTATCGTGTTGGTTATATGTGGCACTAGTAATACCGTATATATGTTGGCAAAAGGATCTGTTATATACGCTACCGTTAAAGCACAAGTTAAAAATGAGGGTAAGTGACGTACGGGATTGAAAGTAAAATAGTAAGGGTAGGTAGTATAGTAAGAAGAGGGTAAAGCACGCAACTAAGGTGAGTAGTAAGATGGGGGTACGTGATGAGGAACTAGGCGATAGGAAATAATCAGCGATCTATATTATAATAGTAATGGTAATGTGAATCTAAATAGGGTAAATATAGAGGAGACGATTAGAGGTATAGTATTGGTGGGTAAAAGGTTAATATTTAATAGCTAAGATATAGATATTAAAAAACTAGTCCGTTTTACTTAACGTCCCTCCCTATATAGCGAAAAACCCCCTATGCCGAAATAAATCTATTATTTAGGTATTTTAACTCTTTTCCCTGCGATTCTATCAAGTTATAATTAATATGTTATTATTCTTTAGACATTTCTCCATAGGAAACTAGTATACAGTAAAAAAAATACAACGCTCTTGATTATGCTGTTGATCGTTCCTTTCAGAGCATCTAGAACCACACTAGCTTTGCACCCCTACTGCACCACGACTATCTTCAAAATTTTAAACTTCGGGGCATTGGATTGATAGTTCCATTACGAAAGAAGATAGCTCTAAGCTTTAAAGGCACTCAGCCCTTAAAAGTATGCACTCCGGATTTATCCGTGCGAAGGGATCTGCAGTGTATCTTAGCATAAGGGTTTAGCGCGCTTACGTAGTGCGGTATCGGATATTTCGCTAGTTGTATTGTATTCTACGCTATGCCTTACTAACTCAAGGTGTGGCGCTCTTCCAGAAACATCTATAGACGGTCACGTGCTGACTATTTTTAGCAGCCGAGCGTGCGCGTTTCGTTGTTGCCTAGAGCTGTCTCTTGTGCCTTTCCCATCACCACAATCGTTAAACATGGACCGAGCCAGCCAGGTACTGGCGCAAGGCCTCCCTCCAGATGTACTTAGAACATACGCTGCCCTATCAGAACGGGGCGATGTCCCTCTCACTACGCTCTATCATCGCGCACACGGACGACCCTCGAAAGAGGAAAACGCCCAACGCCAGCAGTACCTCACACCAGAGGAAGAGAGAGCTGTTGTTAAGTTTTTGTTGCTAATGTCTAATCTCGGGCAACCTGTGCGAATAAAGTTTGTGCCTTCGCTAGCCTTCAGTGTCGCCCGCCAGCGATCCACGACGAACAAACCAATCAAGCCTCCAGGCAAGAACTGGGCTCGGGCCCTCGAGAAACGCCATCTAGAGCTCAAAGCGAGAAGAGTCAGGGCGATTGACTGGAAACGTCACGGGAATAACATACATGATAAGATCACACACTGGTTTGAGGTGATCGGAGAGGTACTACAGGATCTGGCCATTCTGCCAGAAAATGTCTACAACATGGACGAGACGGGAGTCCTGCTAAGCATGCTCGGCTCCGTTAAAGTCCTGGTAAGTAAGGACGACCTGCGAGACTACAGAGGCGCGGGTGTTAAGCGGACAATGGTGACTGCCATTGAGTGCATCAGTGCTGACGGTAGGTCGTTGCTCCCCCTTATAATCTGGCCAGCTTTAACCCACCGAAGCAACTGGACCACGTACTCAACCCCTGGATGGCATTACGGGTATTCTAAAAATGGATACAACGACTCTAAGATCAGCTTGGAGTGGCTTAAGCGTGTGTTTAATCCTTAAACCAAAGAACAGTCTAACTAGAAACCACGGGTTCTGATATGCGACGGCTTCGGGACACACGAGACGCTTGAGATCTTGGAGTTTTGCTTTAAAAACAACATCATCCTATATCATCTCCCCTCTCACACCTCCCACAAGCTCCAGCCCTGTGACGTCGGAGTCTTTGCCCCCTTGAAGGCAGCCTATCGCGACGAGGTTAAACGACTGTATTGAGGAGGTGTAGATATAGTCGGCAAGGAGCATTTCACTTCTTTGTACAGCCCTGCAAGGGAAAGGGCGTTGACCAAGAGGAACATCACAGCTGGGTGGGCTGCAACTGGTTTGTTTCCGTTCAACCCGGAGAGAGTACTTAGAGATACATTGAAGCCCCCAGCTGAACTTACCGTTCCGAAAGCCGATAAGGTGGTGGGATCTTGTCCGCAAGACGAAGTACCGTAAACGCCCGTAACGCCAGTGACAACAGAGGCTCTTACGTTGTTGCATAATCTGATTAAATAGGATGCTTTTGCGCTTGATGAGCTAAGCAAACAGCGCCTACAGAGGCACGTACAGAAGCTCGCAAGTGCCGCCCGAATATCCTTTGCCAAATGTGCCCTCCTTCAGGATCAAAATCGATTCTTGTCCAAAGTAAACAACGAAGCCAAAGTTCGCCGATCGACCAGATCAGTGGTCCTAGGGAAGGCGAAGGTGATGAGCTATGAGGACCTCGAGGAGGCACGAACGAAGCGTGCTGCGAAAGAGAAAGCTACCGTGGGCAAGGGCAAGGGAAAACGCGGTCGTAAGCGCAAGAGTCCTGCGCCAGAGGCGGGTTCGCCAGAGCCATGGGCCAAAGTGGCGCGAAGGAGCGAAGTGCCCCACCAGCGCCATGGAGGGCCCCAGTGGCGCGGATGTATTAGGACAGTGTTGCTGGATTAGAAGCAACTTGCTTCAAGGGGTGATCTTACGCTAGGAGTTGCGCAGGTTATTTAGGAAGAGAGGATAAAGTTTTAATATGGCAGATGCTACTTCGAGATGTGTCTTGCGGTCATTAACGTGTTTCACCACTCACTCGCGAACACCAGTCACCCGCGCACCCCACCAAAATCAAGACGCGTCTTCGTACGATTACTCCACCACAACAAAATATATTTGAATAAATTTATGCTTAAGAGCTCCTTGAGATACTACAGTCGCGAGCAGAATCGGTTTCCGGTTTTTCACTTTAATTTGTTCTCAGCGCACGGTCTTTTTTGCATGAGCTTAACCTGGATCGTCTTAGACTCTACCAGGGGTCGAGCTCGGAGTTTTCGGAGCGAAGGCAGCACACGTGATTCACCGGTCGTTGAAGTTGTTACTTTGCTCAACCTCACTCTAGTATCTACAGTAGCGGAACGGAGTGTCAGAAGAAGATTTCAAGTTCTCCACTCAACATATTCATTCTGATATCATGTCGGAATATCGTTATTCTCAACTCTCGCTGCCGACTAGCATCCGCTTACTCCGGCTGCTACCATGCGGACAGGACGCAAAGACCTTACGATGCGAACTCTTCGAGTATCCCATACGAGATTCAGATACAGTATCTCATCCATACGAAACACTGTCATATGTCTGGGGGAGCGAAGACAAACCTCGGTCTATCATTATAGACAACCGGAACTTACATGTGACGCAAAACCTCTATACAGCGCTTTTACGTCTCCGAAACCACACCTGTTCTCGAATCATCTGGGTAGATGCTATTTGCATCGACCAAGAGAATAAAAAGGAGAAAGGGAGTCAGATCCCGTTGATGGCAGAGATCTATGCAAAAGCAAGCCGTGTCGTTGTTTGGCTTGGGGAGGCTGAAGGCGACGGCGATCGAGCGCTTGAGGCAATACGTCTCACAGGCGAGAAGTCTGCAAAGTCGCCAGATGCCGAAGTGTTTCAGCAAGCAATTCGGAAACTGCTTCAACGGCCATGGTTTCGGCGGATCTGGGTAAGGAGATAAAGCTCTAAGTGTTACTCGGATTGACTAAATGCTGTTCTAGGTTCTGCAAGAGATGGCCGCCGCCCGGCATGTCCTGATTATGTGTGGTTCTACAGAAATCGATGGTCATGCCTTCTGCTCAGGTCTAGATTTTTTAGGCACACTCTTTGAAGATGTCACAACTCAGGTTGCCTTCTTAATCCGAGGAGCAACATTTCGGTCCAGGACCATGTCGCAAAAGCAGAGACGATTCTCGCTAGATATATGTTCTCTCGGCGAGCTGGTCGATATGTACCATGCCCACAAGGCTACGAGACTCCACGATAAGGTATATGCCTTGCTCGGCATGTGCCTAGATGATCTAAGCAAAGCCGGCTTGGAGCCTGACTATACTCTTCAGTGGAGGAAACTTATGCAGCGTCTCGTCAAGTTCCTTCTGGGTGATCACGTCTCTGTCAACACTTGGGATAATAAGGAGACAGCAGTTCTCAAGGGCAAAGGCTGTATTCTCGGCAGGGTGTCCAAAGTAGAGGTTAATGTTAGTTTGGGCGGCGGACAGACCCTAGAAGCCGTTTTCGAGAATACATCAAAACAGTTTAGACATAGGAACGGCAGCGCTCGCTGGACCCTCCCGACCTCGGCGAAACCCATTCAAGAAGGAGACATTATTTGTCTTCTTCAGGGAGCTTCAAAACCTACGATCGTTAGATTATGCGAGGATCATTTCGCAGTTGTTATAATCGCAGCTATTCCTCCGGAGCACTTAGAGACAAAAGATTGTGTTATCAATTGGTCAGAGCTTCCACAGTCAGCACCTTTCACTCGCGATTTTCTACTTGTTTGGGGCTGGGAAATTACCTCGGAGGAGTTTCAGGATCCAAGAAAGTACGACGTCTTCATACGAAAGAACAACTTGCAATTATATGTAGGGACAGGGTTGGAAGGCCAGCTGAGCAATGCAACCAGAACATGGTACATTGCGTTGATACTTGGAGACTTGGGAGAGTACGAAAGGGCAGAAGAAAGACTTCGAGTGGCCATAGAGGGCTATGAGAGAATAATTGGAGAAGAGCACGGGCACACATCAAAAAGCCGGTACGGTCTTACACCGCTGTGTTGGGCTGCAGGCAACGGATATGGTGTGATAATGGACCTACTACTTACTAAGGACAACGTTGATATAGACTTGAAGGACAGTGAATACGGCCAGACGCCGCTGTCGTGGGCGGCCGAGAACGGGCACGACGCCGTGGTCAAGCTGCTGCTGGAGACGGGCAAGGTCGATATCGACTCGAAGGGAAGCAACGGTCAGACGCCGCT
>Ga0307515_10014174_pt1 | contig 14814 bp, 5 predicted proteins | sample 17_EM_MG_FD_194513 | JGI IMG/M metagenome (GOLD analysis project Ga0307515, IMG submission 194513) | Populus trichocarpa ectomycorrhiza microbial communities from riparian zone in the Pacific Northwest, United States - 17_EM | ecosystem: Host-associated > Plants > Roots > Unclassified | place... | reverse complement strand
TCCTAGGCGTATAATTAAAGTTAGTGTTATTATTAGGCTAGACCCTACTTTATAAGGTTTGCCTTACTATTCCTAGGCGCAAGCTTTAGATAATATAGTGTAATCTTTACCACACTTTAAGTACTTATGCGGGTATTTATAAGCTATATTATTACAGCCTCTGCTATTAAACCTACGGTAGGTATTAGAGGTATAGGAGGTATCTAACCTAGGTCTCTTTAAGGCGGCAAAGCTAATAGCACTAGATATCGTAAGGTATGGTGCTATATACTAGGCTAGCATTTACCAATTAGCGGGCTTTAGTTGGCTATTAGTTATTACAAAGGTATAATAGTTAAGTGCTAAGTTAAGTATATAACCTACCTAGATATACTAGGTTAATAAGGTATAAATTATATTTATCTAGAAAAGTATACTAGCAATAAGGTCTAGCGGGCATATATAGAGGGTGCTAGTAATAACTACGTAGTTAGTAAAACCTTTAAACCAGACGCCTTTATCTGCAAATAGCTTTCTATCTACCTTTACCTTCCTTATAACTAGAGTACCATTCTTAATCCATATCTTATTGGTGATCTTAATTTAAGCGGTATAGACTTAAAGATGGGTGAGGTTTACTAGATTAAAGGTACCCTTAAAAATATCTAGGTAATCCCTTTTTATAATGCTAGGAAGGTAGAGTTCGAGCGACTTTACGCTAGGAGGGAGAGGCTTACTAAGAATATTAGCTGTAGCAGCTATTATAGTAGCCTATAAGGCCGAAGCGGCTAAGCCTAACTATAATTAAGCCATTTAAGCTAGGTGGTATTTATACTAGCGAGCCTCCTCTACTAGGCGGGCTTCGCGCTCTTTCTTATACTTCTAAATCTCCCTTTTATCTTAGGCTTGTTCCCTTTGCTCTTTAGTAATTTCGCGCTCTTTTACGGCAGTAGCGCGTATATTAGCCTCGGACGGCATTATAGAACTAGTAGAGGAGGGTATAGCGGTTGTAGACGATGGTATAGTTAAGGTAGGTCGTCTAGGTGGGTTTACTTATTAGGATTGTATACACGTATAAATCTCCTAGTTGGTTATAAGCGGTAATAGCGTTATAAAATAATTCTTAAACGAATAGATAATGAATGTATAATAAATATTAATAAGTTTAGTGATATTAAAAGCGAATTAGCTATGTAGTGACTGCGTTTAATATTCGCGAATATTGCAGGAGGTCTTAGCATTGTGCGTTACTAAGGTAGATGCTGCTAAGCAATATATAGACGCTAGTATATAATTAATAAGGCAACCCGCTATTAAGCCGCCTATTAGTTATAAAATATATCCGTAAAATATATTTAGGATATTTTACGGACCTACTGGATTAATATATACGTTGGACCCCCTTAGTATATCACCTACAACGCCGGTAGGAATTTTATTAGTAAGGAATTCCAGCAGTATACTATGGCTATAGCTATATTAACAAAAGCTATCCTAATTAAGGCGCATTAGTCCGTTAGGCTTATTAAGTAAGCTTACCTAGCCTTATAAAGAGCTTACTAGATTATTATAGACGAATGTAAGGACATCTAAAAGGAACTAGCTCTATAGATGGCCGTAAAAGCCGTTAATAACACCGCTAGCCCTAATGGACTAGTACCTACCCTCTTAGTCTATGGAGCCTACCTAAGGATAAGCAACCTAGGCCCTCCTGCCCCGTTTATTACAAAATAAGCAGCTATAATACGGAAGGCAATAGCCGAAATAGTTAAATTACGGGCCAAATAAGCTGTTAATAGCGCCTTATATCACTGTAACGGACCTAATACAACCTCAGTTTATAACCTTCCGCTTAATTCTAAAGTCCTTATATAGCGTAAGAGCGGTAACTAGACTGGACCTTATTATTTACTGGCTATAGAAGATAAAACATGTTGCGTATAACTTCCTAGCGGACTAACTAACTTTAAAAGCATGTCCGTAAAACCTTACTTTTAGCCTAAAAACACTAATAACGTTGAGCTAGATAAGCTAAAAGCAACCGCTAAACTAGACGAACCAGAAGCGACTACCAAATTAGATAAACTGGAAGTACCCTTACCTATCCTAGAAGTCCCCTAGAAACCTACGGAACCTACTAAACCTACTATAAAGCGCGGTTAAGGACGCCCTCGAAAGCACCCTATAACTAAAAACCCCATAATAAAGAATTACCTAACCTCCGCAGGAATATCCGCAAGGCAATCTCCACCTATAGATATATCAGTTCTAGTACAGAAAACCCCTTTTATAGACTTATGACGTAAAGAGATTAACAAACTACTTAAAAAGGGCGTCTTTGCGGTTATAACGGAGAAAGATATTCCGTAAGGCGTCTATATATTTAACTTACGCTTTATTAACGAAATTAAGCACCCTAGTACTAATAAAGCCTTTAAGAAATTAAGGCTTGTTGTATAAGCTTATAATAACTAGGGAAAGGGTTTAGTCCTTACGCAATCACCTATAATTTAATAAGTCAGTTAACGGATTATACTTACACTTACGCCTAGATTATAGTAAATTAAACCTATAGCCCTTTATTTACGGGATATCTTATAAGCCTACGTACAGTCTAATATCTACCTAAGTAGGGATATCTTTATACGACTACCCCGCGAGCTTAACCTATAACTAAGAACAATTTTATAGGTTGTAAAACCTCTTTACAAAGTACCAGAAGCCGGAAACCATTAGTTTAAAATGTACTACTAGCATTATGTTAGTAAACTCAAAATAGAACAGTTAACCTATAACCCCTACCTCTTATACACCCCATTAAACGGCTTTAGTATTATTAGACTTTAAATTAATAATACCCTCTTCCTAGCAGACTAAACCTTTACGGATACTAAAGAAACTAAACTATAAAAGGTAAAGTTTTTAGTAAAGCCGTAAGAGCAGTTAACTAAGTAGACTCTAATTAAGTTTAATGGAGGCTTAATTATATAAAAGGGTAACCTAATTAAGCTAACTTAGGAACGCCAAGCTTAAAACCTAAAGCCCGTTACAGCAAAACCTATGGACCTTACTAGTTCCCGCAGAGAGACCCGTAAGACTATAAATATAAAGGACTAATACGCTGCATAGCGTGCAAGAGGCGCCTATATTGCCACAGTCTGTTAACCTAAATCTACCTATAATCTGTCCTTTATGGCCCAGGCAGTAGACCTATAAGAAGAAAATATTAAGTAGCTTAATAAGCGCATCTAGTGGCAAATTAACAATGTAGTAAGGGGACTTACTTTTATACCACTAGACCTAAATTCCCTTAGCCTACTAGTATTTACGGACGCATCTTTTGCTAATAATAAAGACCTATTATTACAAATTGGCTTTATAATTATACTTACGGACTGTAATTAGGACGCAAATATACTGCACTAGTCTTTAATTAAGTGTAAATAAGTAACCCGTAGTATACTAGCTTCTAAACTATATATACTAGCTTATAGATTTAATATAGCAGCCGTAATTAAATTAACGGTCTAGAAGATTCTACAACTAGAGTAGTTACCCCTAGTTTTATACACCAATTTAAAGTCCCTTTATAACTACTTAGTTAAACTAGGTATAATATAAGAGAAGAGGCTTATGGTCGACCTAATGTACTTATATTAGGCCTATAAATAACGTAAGATTACGGAGGTTAAATAGATTAGTAGCGGAGATAACTTAGTAAACGCCATAACTAAGGCAAAGCTATGTTAAGCTCTTAAAACCCTAATTAATATAAACAAGCTTAACCTAAAGGTTATAGAATGGGTAGAGCGAGACTAACGGAGTATTTACGGTTTAGCTACGGCCCGTTGGAAGGCCGTATAGTGCATTTACGGCCCATTAAAAGGCCGTATAGTTCATTTTACGGACCGTAAGTAGGACTTACGGCTAGCTTAGAGCACCATTTAGAAGGCAACCCAGAAGGCACCTCAGAAGGGATTTCCTATATATTTTCTTATGTGTTTTATAGTTCTATTAAAACAATTACAAAGGCTATATATAAGTGGTTTTATTTTCTAAGTACCGCTAGTATATAATTATAGCACCTATCGTACTAACCGCGTGCTTACGCGTTCGGTACGCCAAGTACGCGTTTACGCGTTTGGTGCACCAACCACCCGCTTACGCGTTTGGTGCACTTCTAAAGCACTAACTAATTAGGGGGGAGGCGCATTAGTATATAGACTACGTAGTCTGCTTTATACAATCAATAGTTACCACTATCCCAAAGAGCATACGATACTATACGTATTTCGTGCCCCGGGATATAACTCACTCGTACTATTAAATTAGTACGAACAATTAGATACAATATCTATTACTTTATAAGACGTAAGAGAAGTAAAATAGCGAACTACTTTAGCACTTAATAAAGGTAAAAGGCCAAAGGCTTAAGATTTTAAGAAAAGGATAAAAGTATAAGCTAGTTATTTATAAAAATATATTAAAGCAGAAGATTAGAAAAGCGAGACTTCTATAATAAAGGGAAAAAATCCTATAATAGGTAAGTAAAGTACTTAACCTTAGAGTTAAACAGTTAACATTAAAATTATAAAGTTTACGGATTTAGAGGATTCTATAGCTAAATATAAACTAAAAGAAGACTAGGAAGGGTTTAAAAATTAAATTAAAGCATAAAGAGGCTATTAAGGGTTAAGAATACCAGGTAGACTAAGGGTTAAAGTACCTATATAAAAAGTTACTGTTGGTATAACTTTTACAACGTGCAGAATACGTATATTACAATAATATGTACTATATAGTGTTGTAGATGGATGATTAATTCTCTAAGATCTACGCGTCGCGAGAGGTAAGGCTTGTCGCGTGTTCTCCTGTGACCTCTATTAACCAATTACGATTTTCCATGCCCAGTATAGAAAATCGCCATTGGCTCGCTTACTACTAGCGCCTTAGCCGCCCTTACGATGTATCTAATACTTCTAGCTATACTAGAAATACTTTAGAAAACGTAAAGATCCGGTATCCTATAACTATGTAATTTAAAAATCTATATACGCACTTCTCCTTCCTTCCTTCCTTACTATTATAGTATAGGTTATAATAGTACCAGGTAGTGTTATAGGTGCAGGTAGATTGCTATAGGTTGCCGCAAATTGCCGTAGATTGCGGTCACGTGACATAGAGATTATATATACCCTCTTTACTATATTTATACGTTGATTAACTAGGTTACTAATATAGTACATTCTACCTATTCCACTATCTTTAACTTAATTCGGTTTATGTTAATAAGTCGCTTAAGGGCTAATAATGGTTTGCTTTTAGTTATAGCGTCCATAGGGTTGCTATCTCCGTTAATCTATTTAACTTCCGCTATTTCACGTCTTTTATATAACTGGCGTAGGCATATAACATTAATCATGAGTCTCTTCTCTTATATAGTTTCTAGTTTAATAAGGTATTTATAAATTAACTTAAAATTAGTATAAAGAATAAGTAGGAGGCTAATATTAAGTTATAATTCGATTATAGCCTTAATTACAGCGCCGATATTAAAACTATAGGCTATAGTATATAATTCGGAGGCTAGTACGCTTCTAGTGATTCTCTTATACTTAACTAAGGACTAGTAGACAATATTCGCCTTATTTAATAAGTTTACTAGTACTAGGATATATCTAATCTATAATAAGAGGTCTTTATTATTTGTGAATAAGGAATTAGTAAATATAAGTAGTTAAAGTATCTTTATATTAAGCTTAACAAAGCTTAATCCTCTTATTAAGTTCTTAATTTGCCACTAAATTCTTTTATTAAGTAGTTTTGCGTCTTTCTTATTAGGGTTAATTACCTAGGCAGCGTAGGATAAATTAAAAGAAGCTTTAGGCTGGTATACGGACGTAATATAAGCTCCTTTTACTCGTTAGGCGATATATTAGTTCTTAGGTATAAGTGCTATGCAAATAGTGCCTCTAGAACTAGTTATTGTAGTAGCTTCCTTAATATTAATAAGGGTTAAGTTCTAGCATTGGCGCTTTTATATAAGCGTAATTATATAATCCTATTATTAGACAATACCTCTGTTAAACTTAATTAGGTGTTCCAGTGTAAGTTACTCACGTTCTTTAGTTAGGAACTTAGCTTTCTTAATCTTCTCCTATTCTAAAGCTGCAAAAACTAAGTTAGCTAGTAGGAGGGTATTATTAGTCTATAAACTAACTATTCCGAAACTTATAGTATTATTAAGGTAAAGTAGGTAGAGGTTATAAGTAGATTAGCTTATATTTAGTTCTTTAATATAGTGGTTATAGTAAGTCTTAAACCAATAATTGCCTACCTTAAGAATGCCGTATAAAGGTTTAACAACCTTTAGAATTATGCCTTATAAGACTCTAAGTGCTGTACTAAGTTTAAAAGGTGCTTTAATATAAAAGTCTTAGTTTAGTTTCGTAGTTAATTATATATAGGCCTAGGCCGTCAAAATCGGACTCTGTACCTGTACGCGGTGACGGCTACGAACCTGGTCTTCGAAGTTTAGATCCAGAGCCAACGCAGAGACGTTGCATAGCGTGCGGACAGGACCTGGTGGTGGTTGTAGGCGTTGAGGGCGGTGGTGAAAAGTTTTCGGATGGTGAGATCTTAAAAACTACTACTGTTGGCTCTCTACAATACGATAACTACTACACTGTTCTATCCAGGGCACCTATATGATCTAACATGGATGTATAGTTTTCGATAATATCCCCCGACCCCTAGTAGAAAGCATTAATAACCTTATATTAATGGATAAATAAGCGCAAACAAACGAACGAGTAAATATACGGCCCCTCCTAACCCCTAGGGCAATCGCCCGCGGAGTATATGGTCACTTACTGTACTGCCGTAATACTACTAAAGCGATAGCCGGATATAACCCCATATGGTTTTCCCTGTCTCCTCTTAACGGAGTAGTGCCCCTAGAGAGGGCCTAGTGACTGGGGCCTAGGCATAAAAGATACCTAGGTACACACATATCCCGCTTTCGGCTTTTAGTATTAGAATGGTAGAACGGATAAATCCCCCTTACGCCTTTGATAGGCCTTAGGGGGGGGGAGGTATGACGTATATAGCAATGGTTAACAAGAGATAGTATATAGGGGGTGGTTAAGATACGGGATATAACTACAGGTATACGGCAATTGATTAGCAAGGCCTAGCTAGGACGTAGTGAACCCTAGCTTTAAATAAGCTAGAGAAGGAAGCAGTGGTTCCCAAGGAGTTTAAAACATCTAAGGAGGAGGACGTAGCGTAGGCCCGCAGGGCCGCGCTACGTATAGGTATGGCAATTTGGGGTTTTTTATCCTACTGAGGTGGCTTATAGGGTTTTTCCTCCCCCCTAATAGCAAGGGGTTTTTCCTGTTAATATTACTTTCCCCTTATGTACGGAGTAGTCTGCGTGGGCCTAGATAGGATTTATATTAGACGTTAATTAAAGATCTACTACTATATATAGGCCTATAAAATGTCTTATAAGTAGAGATATATACTATCGTTCTAAGTTATAGCTATAATGTAAAGAATAAGGCGTTAGCTGACTCGTTAAATTGTAGGTAATTAGGTTAGTATAAGGTCTTTCTCTGGGTCGTTATAGGCCTGTATAACTAGTCTTAACTTTTTAAAGGCTTTATTAGTGCCGGGGTTCTTAATCTCGTTAACGAATCTAGAGTTAAATACTCTATTGCCTTATAGTATATCCTTAGGGTTAACTAATTTAAAAACTCCTTTCTTAAGCAATCCCTTAATCTCCTTCTAGCTTAATACTATAAACTAATTAGGATTTATAAGTTAATTATTATCCTTATCCTGCAGATAAATTAAGATATTTGCGGTATTTGCTTTAATAGGGTACTTGCGTAGTCTACCTCTTCCGTATTTAACGGGTTAAGGTCTAGGCTTAGTTTAAGGTTAAGGTTTAGGCTCGGTTTAAGGTAAAAGTAGTTTAATATTATTATCTTCTAGTTGCGTATCTTCTGTAATTTCGGGGTCTACTATATATAGTTTAACAACTATACTATGGAAGTTAGTGGGTCTATAGGGAAGTTATATAGTATAGATCTTATTTTTAATGCTAAGTAGGTTATGTGAACTAGACTAGTAGCCGGGTTAGCCCGTAGGTCCTTCTCTCTATACCAATATAGGTAAGTTAAGCAGTAGGTTATAAATCGCGGTTGTCTTAGGTCCGTTACGTATATTAAGGGCATCTACTACTTAGCGCTTAGCTCTAAGCTTCTTAACTTCTTCTATAGCCTTTTTAAGAGCTACTGCTTGTTTTATAACCGTAGGATTGGGTGCGTTAGATTCCACTATATATAGGTAAGCTCTAAATACTAACAAGGTAAATATAAGACCATTAGGGCCTACGGAGTCGTTAATTACTGTCGGTATCACCCAAGTGCACTTGTATGGCCTATTAACTGTTAAATTGATTCTTGTTTAATAGGTATCGAAAGCAGAGGATTATAAGGATCGCAGTGCCTAAGTAGGGGGCTGATGAGTCACCATAAGGATGACTAATCAGATACACGACCACGTAACGTCTGCCCATATACTCCTGTCCATATATTCCGACACTAGCAGTTCTTTCTTTATGCTTGTGGTGCTATAGGAAGGCAGTAAGGTGTTGGTTAGCTGCAGGCAGAGCAGCTAGAGGTTAATTGTGTTACTGCAGGCAGGAGCAGTAGAGGGTCTGTTCGTTTGGGTAGTAGTACGGTACCAGCGGCGGTAGTGATAGTGGTTAAGCATAGAGCTTGTCTATCAGTCGGTAGATCGCAGGCGTACAGGCACGATCATTCGGTTAGTAGATCGCAGGCGTATCGGCACGATCGTTTAGTCGGTAAACCTCTATCCTAACGAAGCTTAATCCTTTAGACGACAACATCCCCAAATGTGCTTATGGAGGGTAGTATTCGAGGGGAATATAGATCTGCACTTAGTACACTGAAATGGTTGACAGTCTGGCAAATGTTTAAAGAGCGCTTAACCCAAAGGGAATATAGTAAAGCACTTTTTGCAGGTTTAAGGTTGCGGGGGTTTATACGAGCTTGACTACCGTGGCTCCTTGGCTTTAGTTAACGGAGAGGGTGAATCTGGCGGAGCTTGCGCGGACGGAGCTTATATAGACGGAGCTTGTGCGGACGGAGCTTGTATAGACGAAGCTTGTGCGGACGGAGCTTATGCAGATAAAGCTTATGCGGACGGAGCTTGCGCTAGTGTAGCTTGTTGTTACTGTAATTGCTAAACTATGCTTTATAACTCCTTAATATCCTCCTTTTGTTCTTAATATGCCTTCTAAACTCTTTCGTACTATTGTCGACGTAGGTCTAGAATATCTTGTACATCCTAAATCTGTTTTTAATAAGCGGCTATAGTTGGAAACTCCTATTAGGCTTTGTTATTGTAGATATTAATATAGTAAGGCCGTCCGGTGGTTAAGCAGTTCCCGCTTTTCCATCCTTTAGGAAGTTGTTATACCACATTAAGAGTTCGTAGCTGCCGTAGATGCCGGTAGATTTAAGAGGGGCAGATTTAAGAGGGCAGAGGATGGGGAGCGCGTTGGCGTTGTAGACGCGTGCTAGCAGGTCTCAATTCCTCTGGCGGTTCTTTCCTTATGCGTAAAACCACCAATATATAGACTCTGTTGACGTGGTATTTGTGGCTTACAAAGGCCATAGAAGGGAAAGAGGCACGCTGGCGTTTGGGGGCGTGCTATTAACGTGATTTTCAACGTAGCAGATCTGCAAGGTAGCAGACGGTGTCGGGGTTATAGGGGGTGCTGCTGATGCCGCTGGCGCTGCTAGATAATAGTTTGCTGCTGACGCTGCTGGATAATAGTTTGCTGCTGACGCTGCTAGATAATGGTTTGCTGCTAACGCTGCTGGGTTACTATAACGCTGGTGTACTGCACGAGGCTATTAGGTATTGGTTTGTATGCTATAACGCGTACTAGGTAATAGTTTGCTGCTAGGTTGTGTTATTACACTAGGTTACTGCGTAAAGCTATTAGGTATTGGGTACTGCGCGAGGCTGTTGGGTTGCTGTAACGCTGGATGCTATATAAGCTGGTATACTGCATATAGTACTGCTAAGGTAGCTGCTAAGACAGCTGCTAATGGGGTACTGCCCGAGGACGGTTGGGTATTGGGTGCTGTTAATAAGCTAGTATATCTAGCACTCAGTAAAGAGGTCGTACTAGGTATTGATTTGCGTGCTGTAGAATGTCTTATGCGTTGTAATTTATATATATTCTAAGCTGGCTAGGTAGTTGGATGCTGCCGGAGCTGCTAGGTGCTGGTTTTGCTGCTAGGTACTAGATTGCTGCTTTTAATTGAAGCTGCTAGGGCGGTAGTGAACCTTGTTGCTCTATAGCCAACCGGTGAGGTTGACTATTAATTAATATCGGTATCACCCAAGTGCACTTATATGGCCTATTAACTGTTAAATTGATTCTTGTCTAATAGGTATCGAAAGTAGAGGATTATAAGGATCGCAGTGCCTAAGTAGGGGGCTGATAAGTTACTATAAGGATGACTAATCAGATACACGACTACGTAACGTCTGCCTATATACTCCTGTCCATATATTCCGACAATTACTTTAAAAGCCATTTACAAAGCTATGTCTTTATTTATGTCCGGTAGTTTTATAATAATAATATAGTATATACGACAGAGGGGGCCATAGTAACGTTCTACTATTTTAACTAAATTATAGGCTTTAATAGGTACGCCTTTTATAACTATTCCAAGTATTATAGCGTATTATTTAAATTCTTTACTTATAAAGTTCTTGCCTACGTTATGTGTAATAATATTAGGGGGTCCTAGGTATATATTAATCTAGTATATTTGTAGTATATCCTATATATACTTAGCGCTAATACTTTACAGCTATTTACCGGCTTAAAATCGTGTTCCTTTATTAACAATGTATAGTAGAGGTGTGCTATTAATATATATAATATTAACTATAATTAAGTAGTTAAAATTAATATTATTATATAAGGTAAATCTAAATCTACCAGGCGACTTTCTATGTTTTTAACAATAGTGGCTGTTGGGAATAAAGGCAAAGGGGTCACCATATGAGGCATATTGCCGTCACGTGTGGCAAGTTGCCGTTACGTGCGGTAAGTTGCCGTCACGTGTCGCCGCGGCACTAGCGTAGCGAGGAGCCTTAAGCTCCTCGCCCTTCCTCACCCCTTTTTTAGAGGAATATACAGAACAATCATCATACTATCTACGAACCGTAGCTACGTGATATCCCCTTGTGTAACCCACAATATTACCTTTGTAGAATAACGCGCTCTCATCCCTATAGGTATTAGTATTATTTTTATAGCATTACTATAAAATCCGGGCTAGGGCCTTAAGCTATATTAATATCCGCTTAAAGTGGTTGGCTATAGAGTCTATACGGAAGAACTCCTTCTTTGCTTATACTAATAGTATTAGTAGGCGGGGGCCAGCAGGCTTGATTCCGAGGTAAGGGTTAAAGCTATAGTTTACAAAAAACGGGGAGATGCCTATGCTCTTATTAACTTAGTTATTTATACCAAACTTAGTAAGCGGCAGGTAGTTAACCTAGTTGTCCTATATAAAGCTAACAAAAGCATAAAGGTATTTATTTATGGTAGCGTTAATAATTTCGGTTTAGCCGTCCGTTTCTAGGTGCTAGGCTAAGCTTAGTCGCAAGATTATCTTAAGGCGTTTACTTAATCGTCGCTAGAAGTCACTAATAAATTATATGCCGTAATTAGAGATAATCGTGCTTAGTACACTATGGAGCTTATATACGTTATTAATAAAGCCATTAACTAGCTCCTTTATTAAGAGTCCTATTACTAAAACAAGGTATTATATTTTAGTTAGGCGGTTTATAATAACAAGGATATATTTATATACCTTGCCGTAGCATTAGCATACCAGCAGCGTTATAATATAGTTAATTAAGATATTAGTTTATGGGCAAGCGGGTAATTCTAGTAGCTTTAGGAAATTAGGCGGGGTAAAATAGGGGGTCTTAGTGTAAAAGTATAGGGCATAGCCTTTAATAAAGGTAGCCGTAAACTAGGAGATTTCTAGCCACTAGTATATTTAGTTTAAGAGGTTAAGAGTTTTAACCTAGCTAGGGTAACTAGCGGGGCCACTACTATAGGAGTAATAGGTAACTTCTAGGCGGAGGTCTAGGGTATTAGGGATAAAGAGACGTTAACGGAAGTAGATCTATCTGTTAATAATACTATATTCTAACTTATCGTAATAAAGTAATTTCCTAATCTTCTTTAGCTAATAGCAAGCTTTCTAATTACGTAGGGCTGCTACTATATCTCTTACGAGTTTGTTCTCTTAGTATCCTAGCTAAATTAACTTATCTAGTGACTTTTTGGCTATTTTAGGGTCTAGAGCGGCTATAAACTTTACGTTGTTAGAGATACGGAACTTATATAGTAATTCTTCTAAGATTATAGGGTTAACTTTCTGGGGCGGTATAACGACTTGGGCTTAGTAGCGGAGGCGTTTATTATTGGCGTCCTTAGGCCTTATTTCTAGTAGCCGGCTTAGGGCGTTAAGGAGCGTGGCTTTACTACTAGGTCTATATATAATTACAAAGTTAAACTATAAAAGGAACTCTGCCTACTAGATTTAGCGCTAGTTTAGCTACTTAGTAGTTATAAACGTCTATAGGTTTTTATAGTCGGTAATAATTTTAAACGGCTCCTTAGTCCCTTATAGCTTAGGACGCTATTCCTCTAAAGCCTTAATAATAGCTAAGAGTTCTTTATTGTAGATCTTATAGTTATACTCTGGCGTAGAGTGCTTTACAAAGAAGAATGCGATCAGTCTTAATTTTCCGTCGTTATTATATTAGGAAAGGACTCCGCCAGAAGCCTAATTTAATGCGTCTGTCTCTACCACTGTTTTCTTTATATAGTTATAGTATACTAGTACTAGTGCTAAAGTAAAGGCTCCCTTAAGGGCCTTAAACAATTTAGCTTATTCTAGTCCCTATAGCTATCTAATATCCTTCTTTAGGAGTTTTATTATAGGTATAGCAATAGCAGAGTAGCCTTAAATAAATTATTAGTAGAAGTTCGCGAAGCCAAAAAATTATTATAGTTCTTTAATTAATGTTAGGTCCTTCTATTCCTATAAGGCCTATACCTTTTTAGGGTCTATAGTTATGCCATTAGTTAAGATAATTAAGCCAAGGTATTTTGTTTTAGTAGAGTAGAACTTAGACTTATTAATATTAATCTAAAGTCTAGCATTACTAAGTCTTTAGATAATTTCATTTATATACTTAGTATACTTAGCGTATGTTTTAGAAAAGACAAGGACGTTATTAAGGTAGGCGGTGTAGTAGTTATTAAGGGCGTTATATAGAATATAGTTAATATAGTTTTAGAATATAGCGGGTGCGTTATAGAGGCCAAATAGTATAACTAGTATTTTATAGAGTCCGAACCGGGTAATAAATGCTATAAGCTACTTATAGCCCTCCGCAATCCAGATCCGGTTAAACGCAGCAATTATATTAAGTTTAGTAAAGTACTTAGCACCATAAAGTGCGTTAAGTGTCTCGCGGATTAATAGCAGTAGGTATCAATTCTTAATAGTAACTATATTTAGGCCTTAGTAGTCGTAGTAGATTCGTATATTACCGCCAGGCTTAGTAGTAAGGAGGAGTGGTACGGTAGCTAATAAGGTTAATTCGCGGATAAAACCCTTATCCAGTATCTTATTAATCCACTTCTTTACATACCTAAGTTTAGTAAGTAAGAGTGGTCTATTTTTATAGTACGGGGCCTAGTTTTTGGGGGTAATCTTAATTTTATAGTCCCATGGTCGGTAAGGGGGTAGCTTATCTACGTTTTTAGGGAGGAAGTACTTAATATATTTACTAAACTCCTTTAGTAGGTGTTATAGAATATCTTCGCGGGTTAATCCTGGTTTACTTTTTAGGAATTTTTTAACATTGGTATTAACTATCTTCCAATATAAAAGCTCGGGTTTAGTTTTTAGATTTATTTTAAGGAAGTTATAGAAATAGGGGGGGAGTACTTTATAGGCTTCCTTTATTATATAGTCGCCTTCTACTAGCTAGCGGAAAGACCTTTTTAATAGGTTTAGTACTTCTATTAGGCCTATAGGCAGCTCTTTAAGCAGTTATTAGTACTTATCTTATTTAACTAGTTCTACTAACTTCGCTATATAGATCCTCATCACCTTTACATCTTTTTATTTATAGAACTAGGTAAAATTAATAGCATAAGTATATTTAATATCGTCCAGGTTAGGGCATATCTAGTTCTTTAGTGCTATAGCTAGGCTAGCTAGCTTAGTCGGCCTAGGGGGGCAGAAATAAGGCGGCGGCCCTATATAGTACGCGCGGGAGATAGGTATAAGGTTAGGCGTTATAGTGGCGCGGTTTCTATTATCTAGGTCTTAGTAGTTCCATAACTAGTCCTTACTATAACGCGAGCTATAGTATACGCATATGGTATATAGCTTAGTTCTAGGTATCGGGTTAGGCGGCTAGGGTTTAAATAGTGCCTAGGTTAAGGTTAGATTTTTAATAGTAGTGGTATAAAGTAGACCTTCTTCCTTCGTCTTAGTAGGGCTGGCTAGCCTATTGTTTTGGTCTTAAGTGCTAGGGTAGTCTAGTCTTCTACTATCTCGTTTCTTTACAGCTATATAGGCTCCCCTTTATTAGGAACGTCTTCTACTATTAAGGCTTTATATATAGTCCTAGGCACTAGGCTTAGTAGTGCTAAGTATCTATATAGGGCGTCCCTAC
>Ga0307515_10014173_pt1 | contig 14815 bp, 10 predicted proteins | sample 17_EM_MG_FD_194513 | JGI IMG/M metagenome (GOLD analysis project Ga0307515, IMG submission 194513) | Populus trichocarpa ectomycorrhiza microbial communities from riparian zone in the Pacific Northwest, United States - 17_EM | ecosystem: Host-associated > Plants > Roots > Unclassified | place... | reverse complement strand
GAATGTTCATAAAACAATATAGACATCCCTATTTATATTAGTTCTAGACATAAATCCTTTATAGGAAATGATTCATAATTGAAACTTGTCTAAATAATAGAATCCATCTAGCATTAGAATTCCTAACTAGTAAAATACTAATTAAACTAAATATCTTAAGCTAATAAAAAAAAATAATCTAAATACAACAAGGTAAATAAAGATAATCTTGCTTAGTAACTTCTGAGTCTTATTTGAAGGCCTTCCTGATCTTCGATCATCATGGGATTTTAACCTAATAGGAAATAGGGCCTTCATAATTTTCTATCAAGATTTCATCTCGATCCACAATCAGATTAAAAAGTTATGCTTGATTTAGCAAACTACATCTTGAACTCTTCTTAAACTCCTCAAAACCTAAAATCTTAATGAAATGCAACAAACATTATTATGCCAAGAATATTAAAGAAGTTCCCCACATCATTTCCTCAACAAAACCACCAGGTGACTACTGTTCTTAAGCTTCTCAAAACCTAAAAATCTTAACCGTTAATGAAATAATGCAACAACATTATTGTGCCTAGAATATTAAAGAAAGTTCCCCACATCATTTCCTTAACAAAACCACCAGGTGACTACTGAAAGCCTCAACCTTGGAGTCGTCAGCATGGCTTCTAGGATTAGTATTTGCTCGATTTAATTTTTTCTACAATTCAAGATTTTTAGTAGTTTTTCAGAGTTCCAACTATTTCCCATCTAGTGGATCTATTTCCCATCTAGTGGATAAGCAGCCTTTACTAGGAATCTACTTCTATTTCATATTTAGTTGGTTTTCCTAATATTTATTTCTCAAACTGCTCCCAGGGATTTTAATTTTATCAGGTCTAAATTTTCCTAATTTGTATTGGCACCTTGGACATTGGAAGTTGGGTTAATATTGATTGATGAGATAAACTTTAGCAGAATTTGGTTCTTCTTTGGTTGGGTTTCTCCATTCTTTGCTTTATCCCTGTGTGTACATTGGTTATTTGGTTATCAAGTTCAATGATAAGTGCTGTTGTTCAATTAGCCTTTCATATTTCTTGACAGAATTGCCCAAGCTGCTTGGATTTGATTAATTTTGGAGAAAATGTCTTGTTCTTACATTGCAAATTAATCTATCCATCATTAACAATTTCAGGGCTGTACGTGCTATGAATGAAACTTTGAAGCAAAATCGTCTTTTGATGGAACAAGGTGATGATAGGTTATTTACAAATAATTTAGGCGACAAGGACAATGGTACAGATCTTCAGAAAAATGTAAGTATCTTTTTGGTGAAATGGATCCATATACTTATGTTTTTCTCTGACATAAAAACTTTTCCTTGACAAGGGCAATTTGTTCTTTGTTCTCTGCTTATGTACATGAATTTAACTGTTCTGAGGTTTGTTTGTCAATTATTGCTTGTGTTCATATGTACACGAATGTTTTTGGGGTTTAATTGTCATTTATTCTTCTCTGGGACTATTCATGAGCATGGAGTTTGAATTTGGGCACTTCAATGGCCAAACATGGTAGCCTGGACAAATAGCTTCATCAAACCAAGTAGATCTTATGGCCTTGTCTGTCCCACTTTGATGGATCATTATCCTTTTCAGTCAGAGTACATAGCAACTCTTGTGTTAGTCCATTGACATATCGATATTGCCATGATACCATGCCCAAGTGTACATCGTCATCTAAAAATATCTGGCATATGAAACAGCGTTTAGATTCGCTAATATATTATGCCTCATATAGATGTGATACCATGGATTGAACTTGGTCTTTTCCACCACTAACATTCTAAGTTACTGGATTCTAGTCATATCATAAATTTCATCCTAACAAAGGTTCTGTACATGCCTAGGAAAATCCATTGTTATACTTTTTCCCTTACTTTTTTTTCTTCACGGTAAGTTCCACGTGTTAGTTTGGTTATAAGAGGAGGTTAGGTTGAAAATCTTCCAGATGCATAATTTGGCCTGTGTCATTGAACCACATTTGTAATCATCCTCCTAGCATTCTCAGTACTAATTAATCAATTTGCGCATGGGATAGGTATCAAATTTCAGTCTTGATGGTCGTGATGAAATATCTGGTGGAAGGTCTGCTTTATATACCCTTGAAAGGAACCGCATAAATTCCCAGAAGGCAATCTCATTACCATCATCTCCCCATGAGTATAGAAGTCAAACTTCCGAGAGGAGTGGACCTTCAGGCTTTGTAGCAGATGATCAATTAGTTTCAACATGGAATAAAGTTCTTGAATCTCCCTTGTTCCATAATAACCCCCCACTACCGTTCCAGGAATGGCATATTGATTTCTCAGAACTAACTGTTGGAACTCGTGTTGGGATTGGTAAGCATCACTACCTATAATTTTCAGCCGTGTTGTAGCTTTGAATTTTGTTTGTCAGTGCTGCAGTACACATTTACCTATTCCAGTTTTGTATCTTTTTAAAACGAGTTACAATTTTGTAATCCTCCAAAAGTACTTGGTGAAACAGTGCTTTCTCTTTTGTAATTGCAGTGATAGCACACAATTTGCTTGGATTGAAGGTTCCAATGTACTGTGGCTGTCTAAAATCTTAATAAATATTTTTGTATAGAAAGAAAGGAACAGGCGACACGCATTGCATGAATTTGAAATATTAATTTACTACAAAAAACTTTCAAGTATTGTGATAGTGTCCTAATCTTTGGATTGTGGCCATGTAGTTTTATCATGAATTCCTATTTTTTGATTTATTGTTTCCTTTGATAAATTTCTCTGTGGTTGAGTTTTGTTTTGCTACCTATGCTAATGACTTGAGAATCTTCTCTTCTGTACTTGTTTATTTTTTCTTTGATAAATTGAAATGGAATGGTTAGATTCATTGATGTTTTCAATGATGTACGGGTTTTGAGATTGTTATCTCTCCTTTAAACTTCCATACACTGCTGGACAATGACCTTGGTTGAAGTTTCACTGGATATCCTCATAAACTGCCAATCTGATTTAAAGATTTGACATCAATCCAAGTAGTTAAGCAAATATCTTATATGCATACCATTCCTGAAACTATTGCATCTTCTGTTTTCTATTTCTTTGGGTGGTGTTTTATTACAAGGAAATCATAACCAGTGTTTGCTCAAGCTGTTGGCAGCGGGCATTCTGTTCATTTTCCTAGTAATGGGTGATTGCTCCAGCTATCTACTAGTGTACCCTTGAATTCATGGTTCATCTTCGAATTCGTTTCTCATTTTTTGTCTTTCAGAATTTAATGTACAGATGCATGCTCACATGAAGAGTCTGATGCCACCTCACTCTGCAAACTCCCTAGGAGGCTGTAGAAAACAGAGTTAAAATAAAAAAAGGGTTATCCAAACTGTATATTTAGCTTGAACTAAAGATAAGAGCTGTTGCTCAGCTGAATATACTGTGGTGAAGAAAGTTTTACTGTTGCCTACCTTAAAATTAGAACATATCTGATGGGAGGAATCATGCAAACTCATCTTGCAACCATTTTACATATAAAATTAGAGCCTTATCCTTCCCATCTCCCTCTCATCCTCTCCTCTCATCTTGCAACCATCAAAATATTGTAGTCTAAAGTGATAATTTAAGCAACATCATGCAATAAGGAAAATAAAATAAATATTTTGTTTGGTGCAAACTCATTTATATGTAAAATGGTTTAGTGATTTTAGCTATCTTGATTGTATATAGGGTTTTTCGGGGAAGTATTCCGTGGCATATGGAACGGTACAGAAGTTGCAGTCAAGGTTTTTCTAGAGCAAGATCTAACTGCTGAGAACATGGAAGACTTCTGCAATGAGATATCAATTCTTAGGTCTCTTCTTATTGATATGTGGATTGCTTTAATTTTATCCCACCCATATTTCTGACTTTATCCTCTCTGATTTTGTGCATGCGATTTCTTCCAGCCGTCTTCGACATCCTAATGGTATTCTCCTTACCTGCTAATTTCCAAGTTGCATCTTTTATATTTTGCTTGTCTAAGATTGCTGCATGTGATGGTCTGCTTGTATAACTTGGAACCATGAATTTAACAAGAGCTACCTCATCAAAGAAAAAACAGGAGAGATCGTGTTGTTGCTGTTGTTTAGTTGATGGCAAGTTTTTTACCTGCTTTTCTGATGGAGAATGAGACAAAGATTTTCATGATTCTTTTCATAGGAAAATTGGAGATTATATTTCATTTTGTAGCATTTCTTAATTGAAAAATCTAGTTATTTTAGGCTATCATAATTTTTTAAATTATTTGAGGATTTTACTAGGGTAAGCTACAAAATTACTCCTGACCTATTACCTTTTTCACAATGTTACCCTTGGCCAATTTGGGCAATCAATTTTGCTCTTAACATTAGTTTTAACAATGTCAACCTTCCATCTAGTCTCGCCTAAAAACAATTAACAGAACTGTCAAATAACTTCCGTGCCTTGCATGCATTTCTTTTAGCAAGCAAAATGGAGCGGAAAAAAATCCGAAGTCCCCAAATTCACCCTAATATTCCAAAACTCACGCATCTAACAGTTTGATATTAGGGTGAATTTGAGTTGCAGGAGTTATTTGATGACTCTGTTAACTATTTTTAAGAGAGATTTGACAATCATGTTTAACAGTAGCTGAATGATTATTGAGAATTGAATTCTGTTTTCTTTCTATTGCTATCATTCTCTCTCTCTCTTCCCATCTCCCCTTCCTCTACTTTGCAGCCCCTTTCTCTTATTCATATTCCACATCATTCTGATATCAGAGCAAAACTTCTGTCCAAATCCTTAAAATTACCCTCTCAATTCCAAAACACATCTAATAATAATACTAATAAAAGCCACTAAAAGAAGGGCAGGTCACAGAAACTGTACTGTGTCTGCCTGTGCCCTGCACATTTTTAGCACTCAGGTTTCCTTCTGTTCACTAAAAAAAAAGAACAAATATATTGGGAACAACATCTCTGTTGCTTGCTGTTATTCTGCTGGCTGCAATTCAGTTTCTCATTTGGTCATCAAGTTTTGCTTTTAGGATATTTGTACTGACCGCATCTTCACGCCTTCTTAACCTCACTTCTGTTCATTGATCTACACCTGCCTTGGCTTTTTGTGATCTCATAGCTGCTGGTTTTGCCCTTTTTGAATTTTCCAATTTGATCTCTATAGCACTGATGATTGAATGTTGAATATGGTTTTTGCTCTGAATGAAGCTGGTGATTTGAAATTCAGTATGTTCAGTAGCTTGCGTTTAGTTTGACTTTGTTTATGTGAAAAGAAAAGAAATATATGTGGAAACCTATTAGTAAAATAAGTGGTAGATTGATGTATGATGAAAAAAGAGATGTAACTTTGGTATTAGAGCCCAACCTTGACCAAACTCATAACTTGAATTTTTTAATCATCAAATCATTTGGAAACTCATAAACAGGTTCAGGAACTTGACTTCATTATTCAAGAAGTTAATTTCATAATACAATTGAACTTTTAGGTTGGGTTTGAGACCCAACAATTTTAATGGAATAAAGACTCAAACTTCAAGTTGTGGAGTGCAGAATTGAAATGCTTCAAAACTCGTGGTTAAGTTTTTTCTGTAAAGAGGAGAATGTTGGATAATGAATGGAAGATTTATAAGAATATTTACTCTAGGAAAGTAGGAGACTTGCTCTTTTTTGCTGTATGGTGTATGGTAAATTCACAAACAAAATTTTGTTCCATTTTGTTCATATGCTATTAGGTGGATCTAGTTATTCAGGTCATTATGATATTTGTTCTATATAAAAAAAAGGTCATTATGATATTTTGTATTCATTATACATTTTATTTTGCTTGGACTCTATTGTATTTTCTTTATCGTTTTAGGGTTTAACTAGGTTTAGGTGCTGTGTAAAGGCACTAATCTACTATTTTGAGGTAGTTGAAGATTATTGAGAGTTGAAACTTCTGTTTTTTCCCTTTTGCTTTCTTCTTCTCTTTTATCCCTCTCTCTATTTCCTCTTCCATTTCTTCCCTCCCCTCTTTCTTAATTCCTTTCCTCCTATCTTTCTTATATTTTATTTTGTTTCTTGACGACTTCTGAATCAACTGATGCTGGTTATTGCAGTTATCTTATTTTTGGGTGCTTGCACAAAGCCTCCACGCTTATCGATGGTTACTGAATACATGGAGATGGGGTCCTTGTATTATTTGATCCACTCGAGTGGTCAGAAGAAGCTTAGCTGGCGGAGGAGGCTAAAAATGTTGCGGGATATATGCAGGTATGTGTGTCATGTCCTAATATATGAAATTCTTTTGTGGATGGGCATCTTTACAAAGTTTACATTTTTGAGGGACTAACTTTGAAACTAGTGGTGCTATTAACTAAACCATTTTCTTTTATGCTAAGTTCTCTATTTTTCATGGCACATTTTTAAGATATAATATATGCCTAACATCTCTCCTGGAGTGTAATGAGTAGAGATAGAGAACACGCTGCTTTCTTTACAGATGAGAAACTTGACATGATTGTGAAAGGTTGATTGTTGAAACACAACCCAAAGGATACAAATAGGCTACTTAAACCAAGAGATGCTTTTAAATGATTCTATATGTAGTTATCTGATAATGAGAGCACATATATGTTATTGCTAATTATTTTTGAAACTCCTATCCGGCCATTATTTGGCTGGTACTTGTTATCATCATTGAAGCTTGTGTGTGCTGACTGCTGGGCAACTTAATAGTTGATTAAAAAAATGGGGAGTGCTTTAGCTGCTAGTTCCAGCATTTGACTTAGCTACACAGGCAATTTAAATTACAAGTTGGCATTCAGCTCTGCTCTGATCTGATCGTAATCTTTTATTCTTCTGCTTGTCACCAAGGGGGTTGATGTGCATACATCGAATGAAGATAGTTCATCGGGATCTTAAAAGTGCAAATTGCCTCGTGAATAACCATAAGACAATCAAGATCTGTGATTTTGGACTCTCCAGAGTAATGACAGACATACCAATTAGGGACTCCTCATCTGCTGGAACTCCTGAATGGATGGCACCGGAACTTATCCGTAATGAACCTGTCACTGAAAAATGCGATATTTTCAGCCTTGGGGTGATAATGTGGGAGCTCTGCACACTAAGTAGGCCATGGGAAGGTGTACCCCCAAAGAGGGTATGCTTACGATCTTTTATTTCACTTTTGAATATCATGTTTTTCTCTCTGAGGCAGTTGCATGGTTGTACAATATTGTTCCATCAGGGACCTTTACTCAATGGCTTGTTTGAGTTATGTTTTTTTTTATTTAATTATTCTCTAGATTTATCGTTTACGCCCTCTCTTTCAATCACGACATTCTTTTTTTAGCTCAAAAACATTTTGTTTTCTGTACTTGTGCAATTTGACCATTGTAGCTCTTTTGCTTTATGTTGTCTAGGTAGTTGATGCTGTTGCTAATGAGGGATCCCGTTTGGAGATTCCAGAAGGTCCACTGGGCAGGCTAATATCGGGTAACCATCTGTTGTGACAGGCAAATAAAGATTGTTAAAAATTATTGTCGCTTTTTTGCATTAGCCCCATAATCAGGGACGATCCCAGACTTGTGTGCTTGGGAGGACCAGAATGTAAAATCTCTATTCTTTGGTGGCCATTTCATTAGTGCTTTTTGAAACGTTTCTAAGAATAAGGGGGATTTTGAATCTTCTTGAAACTCTGGCCCTGGTCCCCCCGTTAGATTCGTCCCTGCCCATGGCATGTTCTTGGGGATTTTGAATCTTTCTTAAACTTTGGCCTCCCATGAGATTCGTCCCTGCCCATAACATGTTTTTTTACATGCGATAATTGGCTTTGAAGATTAATTCCACCTCTGTTTTTTCTCTACATGAACTTTTTTCTTTATCTTTTAAATAAATGTAATTTAATTGTGACCCTATTACTATTCTCTTGGGATACTGTGCTGGGATCTGGAATTGTACAAAACTAACGCCTTAATTCTCTCTGATTGCAGATTGTTGGGCAGAACCGGATTTACGGCCAAGCTGTGGAGAGATACTCACTCGCTTGCTCGATTGCGAGTACACATCTTGCTGATACAGTCCGTTTCTTGTATACAAACAATGGTAGAGACGTTGCAATGTTCTCGGCTTAGTTGCAGCCTCATAATTTTTCCAATCATTGTGAAAACATGAAATTCTTCAATTTTCACTGGGACAAACTCCAATCATTTCGTGTAATCAAACTGGGAGAGAAATAGAAAAGAAAAAAAAAAGTTTCAATTGCGGTTGACAAGAATGAAGAGATTCGATTTTAAGTTTCTGGAAATTGCCTTTGCCATGCTGCTCCTTTCAATGACTCCAGAAAAAGAAAAGATTTTAAAAGATGGAGACCATATCTGGGATAGATTAACCAAAAAAAAAAAAAAAGGGTGGGATTTTATATCGATGATGTTTTGGGTTGCATGCTTACCGACGGGATGCATGAGTGTTTAGGTTCATCAGGTGTGCCCATCAAAGGCGATTCATGTTCGGATTTCTTCCTCGGTTATAGAAGAAACGGGAAAAAAAAAACTCAGATCAGCTGATTCATGAATTGCCAAGACAAAAAGAAAAAAAAACTGCAGAAGCCTTTTATTATCATGCTTCTAATGAACAAGTAGCGGTAACCATCTGGTTTCAGTCGAGGATCTGACGCCTGTTCAATGCATCTTCAAAACGACTGCATGAACCAACTCTCATCTCAGTGCACGTGTCATTATCTGGTGCTGGATAATAGTCTTCCCTCAGCTGCACATCTCTCAGATTGGGGATTCTTAGGAGGAACATGATGAAATGCTCATGAGCTGTTCCATGTATGAAAAGCTTCCTCATTGCAAGACATTCTGCAAGCAACCCTGCTCCTGGGAGTGACAGGCTCCTTTGATTTACGTCCCGATCTTGTGGTGGCCAATAATCAAGCTCATATATGCTTAAATTCCCGATCCCATTCAAGAAAAACCTCTCCCACAGGCTCAAATCCATTTGCCCAGATGGCGCAGTTAATGCAAAACCTATTGTATCACTACAATCCAACTGCATCTTTGACAGTCGAGGATAATAAGCAAGGCAGCTTAATCCAAATTCACGCTGTGATGGTTTGTGCCCAGTTCTGCAGTCTCCCTCGACCTTTATCCTGATTTCCTCCAAATTAGGACAATCATACAGGCCAGCCATTGGTAATGGAGTCAAAAGCACACCGGCACCAATCCATAGAGAAAGGTACTTGAGCCTGTCCCAAGACTTGCTAAACATTCCATTTCCATTGCTTTGCATACAGGAGGATGAAGAATCAGGATCCGAAGAATACTTGCTCTTCTTCCTTTTGCTGCCATACTCGTGCTCGACACTTTGACAAAGGCCTTCGTTGAGGTCAAAACAGAGGATACCGCCATCCTCTTCCAAACCTTCCCAGACACAATCAAAGTGTAGCCTTTCAATTCGACCCTGAATAGGCTCAAGAGATCGCAGAGACGCTACCGCATTAAGGTTCTTGCAACAAGATATTTTGACCTCAATCAGAGTCTTATGGAGCAATGAAGCCATTGTCCTCATTCCCTTCATTGTAATCTTCTTGCATCCCTCGACTTCAAACCTCGCCAAATTACAGCATCCTCTACCAATCTCAATCAACCCCATGTCCGTCAAATCTGCCGAATTCTTTATGGTCAAGGACACCAGGCCCGAACACAAGGCAACCCCATCAAGCTGGGACTCAATGGCCATACAGATCCCATGAAACTGCCCCAATTTAAGCAGCTTCAACTCAGGACACTTCGAATGAAGCGCTTCCAAAGCCAAAGCACTATCCCTTACATTCTGGTAAAAATCTAGAACCAACTCTTGTAAAAGAGGAAGGCCAGTAAAGAAGTCCACCAGCCCCACTTTAGTGATCCTTGCATCCTCCCTTGTGTACCCATCATCTTCAGGTTCCCCTCTAGTGCTCCCCAAGGAAGCCCTATCAACAAGATGCAAAACCCTTAATCTTGGACAGTTAGCAACAATCGCTAGCAAGGTCTCGTCACCAACACATCCAAAGTAACTTGGATCGAAAATACAAACAAGAAGGAACCTGGTTAGACTAGGACAAGCTGCAGTGATTGCCTGAATCTCCTCAGACTTAAAACCATCAGTCAAAGAAACAGTTAAGAGATCCAAGCATGTCAAGGCCTTGGACACAGAGGGATAGGCTTGCAAAACAGGAGGGATATCCTCAGTCCAGTAATAAAAACTGGAAAGGTCGATGCTACTAAGCGCCTGGCAGTGCTCAAACAGAGGGACTACATCATTTCCAAGGTGAGGGGACGAGGAGCGTGGATGCCAACGGATGAGCTTGACATGGCTCAGATTAGGCCACTGAGGGAGGAGGATGTGAAGAGTGGAGGGAGATCGAGCATAAACGGTGAGGGAGGTGACTAGAGGGAAGGCCAGACGAAGGCGTTGGGCGAGGAGAAAAGGTACAGAGGAGGCGGTGGATAGGAGATCAGAACGGCCCCAAGGAGAGAGCAGAGAGAGGTCGAGGTGCGTCACCGATCTGAAACAGGTAGGGATCATGTAGATATCACGCGCTTTGCCACGGAGAGTGAGGGAGGTGCGGGTGGATCTCTCTAGAGCTAGAAATTTCCTGTTAACCAGGGAGAGTGAGTTTCGGGTTCGTGTGTCAGAGACCGATGAAAAAATGATTGACAAAATCACATCCGGCAGATCGTTCATGGTAGCAGCCATAGCCATACTGGAACTGGCCATCCTAACTATTCACCTTTTTTTTTTCCTTTCCTTTTTATTTGGTGGTGGCTTTTTGTTACATCTTCCAAGTTTCAGGATTGGTTTGATAGAGAGAAGACAGAAAAAAGATGGGTCCTTGGAGAGGATGAAGACAGAAGAAAATAAAGAAAGACAGAGAGAGAGAGAGAGAGCACACACGGGGCAAGTACTGTAGTATAGTCATCGTGGTCCTAGTTTTTTTCTTTATTTGGGGAATGGATGAGAGAACACGAAGCGTGATAACGGACATATTTTCTATTTGAAAAAAAACAAGATAATTTTATTTTTAATAAATTATAGTTTTCTTAATTTGAATTTTGTTTTTATAAAAAAATTAGTTAGAATCATGTAAATTTATAGTGCTTGTTCATATATCTTTTATTTTAATTATAATTTTTATATGTTAATATCAAGAATAAATTTTATAAAATAAAAAATGATAAGATTCAGAAATAGCAAGAATTTTGGCGCAAGAAGAAGGGGTTGATCCGTATCATCTTGATTTGGTTCTAATTTCTCTATTTTTTTTAAGAATATCGAGTCGGAGTCTTCTCTTACCTATATTGAAGAAACACATTATTATAGTGGAAGAGAAAGGTCTATAACCAAAACCCTAATTCTAAAAAAAGAAAATTCTATGCTTAATCATTGAGAAAAAAAAATGAAAGTGAAAAATTAAAACTCTATAATTTTTTATAAATTTATAGACAAAAAAGTAAGTAATATGTAAGAGACTTAGTGCACTAATCAATTAAATTAAAAAACCAATCAATTAAATAAAACCCCCCAAATTCTCTCATTTGTATAAGAGAAAATTAATGCACCACCAAAACCCTAGAATTCCATAGAGATTTTATATGCAAAACCTTCACTACTCCTCCTTAACTAGTGTATGAAAGAGAAGGAATTGTGTGAGAAATTGATTAAATTGTATTTAATTTGGTGATTTAGGTTCATAAAAAGAGAGAAATTGATTTGTGAAAAAGAAAAAAAAATCATCACTTGAAGACATAATATTAGATAGGTTGCATGATCAATTTTTCAATTTAAGACTTTCTTGTTTTATGAAAAGCAGTTTTTTAAAAATTATTTCCAAACTTTCTCATGTTTACTTACCGTTAGGAAAGTTGGTCAATGAAAAATATTTTTCAATTAAAGAAAAATTTGGTTTAGTTTCTAGAAATTTTTTTATATTTTAAATAAAAAATACTTTTCAGAAGTTGCAAAAATTATTATCGACTCTTAAATTAGCTTTTCACGTCCTTTCCTTTCCTTTCAGAATGAGCATATGCTGTAATGAGATCTATGTTTTAGCTATTAATTGCGTTACAACTTGATTTTCTTTGGTATTTATGTATACGATCTTTTGATTTTGAAATATTAATCCACTAACTACAACTCAAGTGCTTTGTATTTGAGCATGAGCTCATTCTAATCATTCTAATTTTTATTATTGTTATTATTATTTAATTATTTGTTGTTGTTTGGAGTACTCAGGTTATGTTTTTAAGCCATTTCTTGCCTAATAAAAGCTAAATTCTCTAACTCAATTAAACATTAACTATATAATCAGGAAAATTATATATTTTTTTGAAATCATGAGATTATCAATCATATTTTTGATAATAACAGTTGATAATTGAATTTAATTTTCCTATTATTTTTGTATTTGTAATATTATGAAAAGATAAAAGTAATTTAAAATATAATTTTTACCATAAAAAAAAATAAATAATAAAATAAAGAGTGGCCGGATAGTGTTGGCTTCCAAAGAAGAAAAGCCATGTGATTATGGGGTACTAGTCATAAAAAAAAAAAATATATATATATATATACACGTTTCTGGGCTTGGGTTGCCTTATTTGGACCGCGCGTAAATCAACCACCTGCTGTTTGCGTACGCGTGTGATGCACGTGCCGAAATCAAAGCTTGTCGGTTGTGGGTGACTACTACTAGGCTGCGTCTGGTATGTGGATAAACCATTTCCACTTTGCGCTTCTCTCCTGTGCTGCCACGACTTCCCTTTCTTTTAACCACTTCACTTACACAACCCTTTTTTTCTTAATTGATCATCAACTTTTGATTAAAATCCAACTTAATTTATGACTATTATTTTTTTTTAATTTTTTTTATTATTCCATTTATCAGGTGTATCACATGCACGATTATTTTTTTAGTTTAATGTGGGTGTCCGGGCCAGCTTGCACGCACCTCGACTAATCCCACGGGCCCTGAAGTTAACGACCATATAAGCCTCCAGTGGCCATTATATGAGCAACCATAGGGCTCGAATCTGAGACCACAGAGGGAGCAAACCTCTTAGTCCCAAGCTCTTACCACTGGGCCACCACCTAGATGGTTCACATGCACGCTTATTACATTCATTGGAAATTGATTTAAAAATATGATTAATTAGCATATTTAAAATAAAATTCAATATAAGTTTTATTTATATTTAGGATTAAAACTGAGTTGAAAATTATTTTTTAATATAATTATTTTAACATGAAAGATTAAAAATATTTAAAATTAACTATGAATAAATGAGAAATTAATATTAAAAAATCATCCAGTGACAAAATTTTTTGATACTCAAAACCTCAATGACAACTTGATATATTATAAGATTATAAAATTTTCTTGTATTGTAAAGTAATAGATTAAGAAATTAAAATTAGCTTGCAGAGCACTAAAGCTTTTAGAATAGAAAGACTTTAAGGTATTTGGGCTTAAATTACATGTGCACTAAACTTGAGCTCAAGTTAATTATAAAATAAATTTTTTATATAATAACTGTTTAGATTATTTTTTGTCAGCTAATAATTGTTGAATCTGTCTAATTAGTTTTTTTATTCAATACCTGTTCTTAACATTTTTTTATATATTTAAAATGTATTAGTATTTAAAGGAAATCATAAAAGGTATTTACATATAAAATGATGGGTGACTAAAGGGCGATAATTATTTATGTTAATTAACATAATCAGAGGTGAGCAAAAAAACTGAAAAACTAATTAAACCAAGAAAACCGGAAAAAAAATAACTGAAAAAATTGAATCGCGAAAAAAAACCGATTAGAATTTTGAAAAAACCAATCGGTTCAGTTTCTGTTTTATAAATCTGAAACCAAAAAAAACCGAACCGAACCCAAATAGAAAAAAAACCGAGCCAAAACTGAAAAAACCGAGCCAAACCGGTTTGAACCGGTTTTTTCCTAAAAAACCGAACTGAAACCGATCGGTTTGAACCGGTTTCGGTTGTTTTTTTTTTTTTAAATTTCAGTTTGATTGTTTTTTTGATAAAAACCGAACCTAAAGAAAAATTATCACCCCTAAACACAATTAATTCTTACATCAAAGCCTAGGTTCCTGTATAAATAAGGGGGCTGTACAAGATATTAAAAAGCAAAGTTTCTTACTTCTTAGTGTTTGTTTCCCTATTATCTCTATATTTTTTTCTTCCTTTTCTTTTTATAAGATTTTAGAGCTTTATGTTTCATTACGGCAGAGAGAATTTTAGTTTTTTATTTTTATTTATTTTTATCTATAGGGTAATATTTTAAAGGGTAATCTTAAAAGGTTGCAGGGACCGTTTGCACAAAGTAACATGCAATTTATGGTTAAAAATAAATTATTGAAACGTTCTATTGTCTTTCTTTTCTTTCAAAATCCATCGATAACAAGTAAAAACACTAAATACACAATGTTCTAAATTTCTTATACTTGCTTTATTTTAGCAATTCATTAGTATTAAAAATTTATTTAAAAACATGGTTAATAGACACATTTGAGACCAAATTAAAAGTAGATTCCACTCTCTTTTAAAGTTAAAACTTTATTAGAATTTAATCTTTAACATATTCTCTTTGACATAAAACATTAACATGATTTAAATAAAATTATGAGTGAATGAGAAATTAAATTGTAGGCCAAAAATAAGCATAGATTAGATTGTGTGTGTGTGTGTGTGTGTGTATTTTATGACAAACATCAACATAAACAAAAAAAAAAAAGCATAGATAAAGATTCTAGCATGTATAAAAATTGTAAT
>Ga0307515_10014172_pt1 | contig 14817 bp, 2 predicted proteins | sample 17_EM_MG_FD_194513 | JGI IMG/M metagenome (GOLD analysis project Ga0307515, IMG submission 194513) | Populus trichocarpa ectomycorrhiza microbial communities from riparian zone in the Pacific Northwest, United States - 17_EM | ecosystem: Host-associated > Plants > Roots > Unclassified | place... | reverse complement strand
AATAACACTATTACTCTTTAATAGATGCATCCTCTCCCTAAATAAGGATTCTATTGCTTTGCGCCAGAAGGGTTAAGGTAAGAAGATTAACGTTATTAACGTTAATTCCCTAAAGTAAGGATATGTGGAGTAACGCGCTTATAGAGCTTATATTGCTTTTATCTATCAACCTAAGGCTTTATTTAATCTCTCCGTTACCGCCTAATACCAGGAACCAACTAAGGACGATATTCTTGCCCTAAATAAACGTCTCTCCTAGTAAATAAACTATCTTAATTAGGGACTACTCTACGTGCCTATTAATCTTCCTACCGCTAAGCTCTTTGTATTTATTAATAGATCGTTTATAAATAATAAAGATTTTAGCTCCTAGTTAGGATATAAGATTATTATTGCGAATAAATTTACTAAAGAGAATAACTTTATAATATATAGCAATCTTATCTATTAGAGCTTAATTAAGAGCAAGCGCGTTACCCGAAGTGTTTTAGTGTTAGAGATATATAGAATGGTTAGCAGAGTTAATATAGTAATTGCAATTGGAACTACCCTAAAAATAATTATAGATTAACTTAAACTTCCTATTATCCCTACAATCGTATACACCGATTTATTTTCCCTCTATAAGTGTTTAGTTAAGCTTAGTACTATAAAGGAGAAGCGCCTTATAATTAATATTATAGCACTTCGGCAATCCTATAAGCGTTAAGAACTCTTTAAGATTTAATAGATTAATGGCCAAGATAACCTAGTAGATGTAATAATAAAGGCGAACCTAAATAAGGCGCTAGAGACGTCTGTTAACATAAATACTCTATATATACGAGTTAAAGGTTAGGTTAAAAGGGAGTCCCTAGAAATTTCTTAGTCACGTAAGGTCTTAAGATGTCCAGAAACTTTAACCGGCGGTTAAAGTTGTCTAATTAGTTAGATTCTGCAGACCCTAACTTAAACTAGCTAATTAGGATTTTCCATCCCCGGGATGGAAAATCGCTATTAGCTCGCTTACTGCTAGCGCCTTGGCGGCCCTACTAATAAGATACCTACCTATAACTTATAAGCAAGAAAGCACCACGTGCTAAGAGGCAAATTTTGGGATAGCGAGACTTATGTTATAATGGCAATAGTAAGTAAGGAGAATTGATTTTTGTTCCGCTAGTTAAGCGGTATATATATACAGATGGCAACCATAAAAGAAGAGTTGCCAGTGTTGGGAATAAAGGCAAATGGTCACCATATAAGGCATATTGCCGTCATATATAGCAAGTTGCCATCACGTGCCGCCGCGGCACTAGCGTGGTAAGGAACCTTAAGTTCCTTACCCCTTTCTTTAATCAATCAAAAGAAGAACAACCATTATACTATCTACGAACCGTAGCTACGTAATATCCCCTTATGTAACCAACAGCTATAGGATCAGATATTATAGTATATTAAGTCGTATCTATAATGCTAGGAGCAACAGCTGGGATAGGAAGAAGTGATATACCCTATATAGGAGTCTACCTTATGGTAATAAGTAGTAGTAGATATTATATTTATACCTCTAAGCCGTCTTAGATTCCGGTACCTAGCTATTACTTAAAAATATATATCTGGATAAGTAGAAGCTTAGGCCCTTTAAAATAAGAATATAAAAAATATAGCGAAGTTCCTCTATAAAGATGTTATCTGCTAATAGGGAGCATTTAGATAGCTCTCTATAGATAGTGGAGGAGAGAATGCTGACGTTACCGCTGCGCTCGCAGAGCTCTACAATATTAAGAGGGTTATAGCTTCCGCTTACCACGCTTAGGCGTAAGGCTTTATAGAGCGAGGCCATAAACCTATAATAGACGCTTTGGCGAAGATAGATGGCTTATAGCTAGACAATCTTTATACCGTTTTATAGGTAGATAGGATAACTATTAAGCGGCCTACGGGAATAATACCGGCAAGAGTTATATGCGGATATAAGCATGTTCTTCCTATTGAACTCTACATACCTATTTAGTAAACGCTATCTTAGTAAATAGTCCGGACCACTATAGAGCTACTAGCACTTTGTATAAAGTAGTTTAACTAAAGAGACGTAGATGTAAAAGAGGCTATTACATATATAAGACGACTAAGGGTAGTAAATAAGAAGTACTTTAATAATATTTACCGCATTTGCTAGGACGGATTTAAGGTTAGAGATATAGTTATACTTTATAACACGCAGCTTAAGTAAGACTATTTTAGTAGTTATAAGTTAGATCTAAAATAGCTGGGCCCGTTCCGCGTATATAAGAGTTACCCTTATAAAGGATGGTACTTAATTAAGGATCTTAACGGTACGCCGTTCCGTAATTAAACTCTAGGGAATAGATTAAAGAAGTTTTATTAATAATAGATGTCTAAGGTCCGCTAGGAAGATTAGCTTAACTAGTTAGGCGGAACTATACTATAAGAAATAACAGCAGAGTTAGAACCTAAGGAGGATGCTATATAAAATCCACTAGTATTGTAACGCTATATAGTTTAAGAAGTGCGCGTTTTAAAAAGATTGTTTAATAGAATTAAGTACGAAATATTTAACTAGTGTAACGGAACCTTGTAGCAGGAACTACGGTAGGCTCATTATTAGGCTAGGTGTGTAGGAAATACAGGTATAGAAGTCAATAAGATAATAACAACTAGTAGAGTGGTTGCCTAACAGATTAACTCTAATTATATTCTAAGAATTACTATAAGGAAGAAACCATCTAGGTAGGGACTAAGGGTCCTTAAATACATAACCGTGCTCCTATAAAATCCTTCTTGTACGTAATATACGTCTTATATATAAGGTATATAAGTTCCTCTCATTCCTCTTATTTAATACGTAGCACATTATATAACCTTAGTTACTATTCCTTATCACATAGTTCTACCGGCTCCATCCTAGACCGTGCTTAAATTAACTAACTAGCTTCTTTTAACTCCTCTCTAAGTAGTTATAATATCGTACTTAAAGCGTCCGTAACACTATCTCCCTCCTTTTTATCTTCGTCCTTAAAGATTTGAAATATCTCTAAGTTATTCACTAGAGGTATAATATCCGTCTAATTAATTTAGTTAATATTATTGCTTATTATACCTAAAGCAATTTCTTCTTCACATGCCCAACGTCGTGCTCGCACTATTACTGCGATATTATCTCTTGGTGAGATTATACTATTTCCGTATTCTCGTTATTTAAAAGAGGGGTTAGTTTATATTACGCTGGCGAACCCATCTTTATAATAACCGTCCCCTTACTTAGAGTGCACTAAAGCAAATATTTGTTCGTTCTATAACGTTTACTCTACCTCTAATGCTAAATATACGTGACCTATTATTCTTAATAGTCGTTTAGTTCCCTAATTAATTTGTCTTAGGGTCTCGTGTTTAATCTGCTGCTGCGCGGCTAGATAGTAAACTGTCTTAAGCCCTTACTAATTTGGAACGTTCTCGTAATGCTAAATAGAAGGCTTTAGATGCTTGGATCGCGGCGTCTACTTACTTGCTCCGTCTTAAAAAGGTTTATAAAAAGGTTTATTTTAAGGAGTGGAAACTTATAGAACAAGGTTTATAGGAACTTGGCAATAAAAGAACGGATTCTCCTCTAATAGAGAAGGAAACAAACTCAAATACCTCGGTAGCTGCTCTTCTTGGGTCCCCCTTAGGTAACTCGTTCTTTAATAATCCTTCTTTATTAATACTGCCTAACCTAATTTCTTCTAATACTCCTGTACCTTTCTTATAGCATTCTTTAAATTCTCTAGTGGCTCCCAGGTAGTCTTAGTGTAGCCTATTTACTTAACCTTATACCATATTTTATTGTCAATGTCTTTATAACTAACGATCTTTAAAACTTGCCATTTATCTTCTTCTCGTCCTCTATATATGTCTGCTTTATAAACTAGTAGCTTAACATTCCTATATGCTAGCTCTAGCATTATAATGTGCTATATAGGGTAGATCTTTATTTTGGCTAGTAGGTTTAACTTAAATGTAACTAGTGAAATCCTTTACGTAATTTTAAAAGGTCCTAGTCTAATATAGTCCAACTTCTTACTTAGTTATTAACTCTTAAAATTTTTGTATAGTAGCTATACTTTATCTCCCTCCTTAAGATCTAGTCCCTTAGATCTCCTAGTATTATAGTACTTTTTTATTCTCTCTTATACTTTCTTTACTAATTCTATAAGGTTTATATAAAGATTTATTAACGTCTTTATTCTTTCCTTAACTATACTACTCGTTTTCTTTACTTGCCATAGTAATAACAATATTCTTAGCTTATATCCATAATTCGCCTTAAATAGTAATATGCCTATTCCTTCTTAAGGTGTTATATTGTATGCAAACTGCGTAACTAGTAATAGCAATACCTAATTATTCTATATATGATTAACATAGTATCTTAGATACTGCTTTAGCGTCTAATTTAATCTTTCTATTTAACCGTCTGTCTATAGATAATATATGGTAGAAGTTACTACTCGAACTCCTTGCTCCGCTAAGAATACCTCCTAAAATGCTGCTATAAATCTTAGATCTCTATCTAATATAATCTTACTTAGTGCTCTATATCTTACGAATACTTCTTTAATATAGATTCTAGCAATATCTTCCGCTGAGATTTCTTCTATGCATGCTATAAAGTATTCCCACTTCGTAAGCTTATCTACTATTACTAAGATTGTGTTATAATCTTATCTGGTAATAGGATCTCTTAACCTTAGCAACTTAATAATAAAGTTCCATAATATAACCTCCTATAGTCTCTCTAGTGTTTTAATAGGTTATAGCCCTCTATATAGCTTATGCCTTATTAGTTTATTCCTTTAGAAATTTAAATACTCTCTAGTGACCCTTCTAGCTATCCTTTAGATTCTATTAATAATATACTCTTCCTAGAGTCTTAATACCAAGCCCATAGCTCTATTATGTCCTTAAGTTAATCCCTTATAGAATTCTTCTATAAATTACTCTACTATGCTTCTTAGAATATACTTTATTTCTCGGTTTTTATATATATCCAATTATAGATCTTCTAGCTATACTTCTAGAATCCTTTACGCCTAAAAGCTTTCTAGTAACTTATAAACTCTTTCTAGTTCTTTCTAAGTTGCTATAATTTTTGGATAATTATATCTAATTAATCCGTCTATATCTTTTCGCAGTAAAGCCCCTAATGGCTTTTTATTATTTTATAGTTTAGCCTTATAACTTAGAGCATCTACTTATATATTGTCTATACCCTTAGTATACTAAATCTCGAAATAGTATTCTATAAGCATCTCTACCTATCTAACCTATCTTTGGTTAAGTTCCTTTATTATTAGAAATCCTATTAGGTTCTTATAATCCGTCTTAACTATAAATAGTTTCTTTATACCTTGCAAGAATTCTCTCTATTCCTTTAGTACTATAACTATACCTAATAACTCCTTATTATAAATATCATAGTTTAACTCTAGTAGCATTATCTTTCGACTATAATATACTACTGGGTGCTATCTATCCTAATGTTTTTATATAAAGCATGCCCCTAGTATATAGTCTAATGCGTCTATTTCTATAACCGTCTCTAGTCCTAGTTAATAGATCTTAAAAACTCGCTCCTGGGTAAACAGCTCCTTAACTTTCTTAAAAAATTCTCTTTATTCCTCTCCCCATGCCTATAGTTCTTCTTTCTTTATTAATTGCGTAAACGGCTTAATATTCTTTAACCATTATGCTATAAACCTTCTACAGTAATTATAAAACCCTAGAAACAATCTTAACTGTATAACGTTCTCTAGTTCTTACCAATTTACTATAGCCTTAATCTTTTTTAAATCTATACTAAGTTAGCCTAGTTTAATAATAAATCTAATAAAATTAGTCTTCCTAGTAAAGAACTCGTATTTCTTAATTGCTACTAGCATCTATTCTTCCTATAGTCTCTTTAAAACCCATTTAATATATTCCCCGTATTCTTCCTTAGTTATTAAGTAGATAATAATATCGTCAAGGTATACTATAATAAATTTATCCAAGTATTCCCTTAACACATTATTAATACGCTTCTAGAACATTACTAGTGCATTTATAAGCCCGAATTATATAACTAATAGCTTATATAGTCCTTCCTTTAACCTAAAGGCTGCCTTCCATTTATTACCTTCCTTAATTCTAATCTAATAGTACGCCTATCTTAGATCTATCTTCGTAAAGATTCGCGCGTTGCCTATCCTGTCTTAGATTTCGCTAATTAAGGGCAAAGGATACCTATCCTTTCTAGTAATGCTGTTTAACTATCTATAGTTAATACATAGCCTTAGTTTACCATTTTTCTTTAGTACAAACAGTACTAGATATCCTGCTAATAACTGCAATAGTCTAATATATCCCTTTTATAAGTTTTCTTAGACAAACTCTTTTAGTACTCTACCTTCCTCTTTAGTAAGCTTGTAGATTGGAAAGAACTTTAGACTTATTCCTAGTTCTAACTCTATCTTATAGTCCTATACTATATACTCTAACAGCTTTTTACTTTCCGGTGACTATAGTTTCCTACCATACTTATAGTATCTTCTTAGTATATAACTTAGTCCTTTTTCTATTTCTTTGTAGGTTGCTCCTACTTAGTACCATACTAACTTAGCTTGTTATCGCTGCTTGCGGCGTTAAGTATCTCTAATATTAACCTGACCTATAATCTAATCAATCCTTAGATTATATTCCTATAACCAAGGCATGCCTAATACTGCCTTATCTCGTCCCAATAGTAGGATATCGAAAGACATCTCAATTTATCTCCCTTTAATAGTTATCTAAATAGGTCCTGTTTTAAGATTAATAATCCCTCCTCTATAGGCTATTAGATCTCCTAAAATTGTAACTAATAGGTAAGGTTACTCCTTCTATCTATAAGGTAGCCCTATTCTCTTAACTACTGCTAGTAAGATATGGTTCCGCATTACTCCACTATCTATTAGCGCTTCGAACTGCTAATCTTACTATTTAACTTATAAATTCAGGTATTGTCCTTAAATTCCTTTAAGGGTCTAAGGCTCTACCACTAGCTCCCTCTGGTCCTATAGGCCTCCACTTTTCCCAACTATTGGCTGCTTAATCCCTATATACTTAGCTTACTTTTTAGCCAATATCTAGTTCGCTTTTTTTCTTTAATATGCTATAGACACGTGTTCTCTGGGCATTCCCACTACTATCGTCCATCTAAGCATTCTTCTATAAGGAATCTTTCTAGTTAAAGTACTAAGCTTCCTTCCTCTTAATCCTCTGCTGGATGCCATCTATGTATATATTTAGCATTCCTATACTACCACTTATCTGTCATCCAGTACATCCTTATAGGGTATTTCCAATTATTTTCTTTCGGATTCTTATACATTTCGCATATATTATCCACGCACGCAATCCATAATAACGTATAGTGTGCTAGGTGCTTTAGGTTAACTCTTAGCTTATCCTTATCCTTAAGTTTAAACCTTTATTATGCTAATCTAAACGTTATAACCTTATTCGCGGGTACTAAGATACGTCTCTTGCTTCTCTAATCCTCTAATCGTTCCTCTAGATCCTTTAACGTTATAATTAAGGCTTCTTTAATATGCGTTATGGCCTTTTCTATAATTAGGTGGTCTTAGATAACTCTTTTATCCAACCATATATAGAAATCTTCCTACTTATCATTATATCTCTGCCTATACCACTTTTAGTACAGCTACTAGAGTGTATACGGCTTATCCATAAGGAAGTATCTTCTTATTACTGCATTATAATAACCCTTTATATGTCGTTCTTCGAACCTAGTTAGGATTCCTAGATCCTCTTCATCTTCCAGTTTAGTAAGCCACTTAGCTCTTAGTATGCCTGCCCTAGGCCTATTAGTAATTCTTTATATTAGCACTCTATCCTTTATACGTCCTAATGTACTAGATCTCTTATCTAGTTTCTGTTCTTACCATACGATAATTCTTTACCTAAATTCTTCTATGGTTTCTTTTAGTTTACGTCTTACGCTTTAATCCTTAAAGTTCTCTTACTTCTTAATCTTAGTATTAACTCTTTAATCTTTAGTCCAAACACTATATTCTACTAGTAAGTTATCCAAGTCCATATATCTATCTCCTAGTCTAGTTACTGTTTATGCCGTAGATTCTCTAATCTATAAAGAAGCTCCTTATCTCTTATCTATAGGTATTCTAATTCATACTCCGGATTCCTAGTCCCTTTAAATCCTTAATCCTAAGCTTGCTTCTAACTTAAGCTTAGCTCCAGCCTTAGTCCAACTAGGCTTACTTAGTGTTCTTATCTCATTTTAAGAGTCTTAAATCTCACTCATCTTATCTTAAGAATTTTATACCTATAGGAACTTCCGTCCTAAGCTCATTCGTATATTACTAAACTAAGCCGCTGCTCTGCTCCATCAGTTATCGTCCGTTATAGGTCCTTAAGCTTACCTTATCTTATCTTAAGAATCTTGGTCGTCTTATATCTCATCATAAGAATCTTAAGTCTTTAGCCTTTTACCTTTATCGAGTGCCGAAGTGGTTTACTATCCTTCTTCTCTTACATCTCGCGAAGTAATAAACATCGTATCTAGCAGGGTCTTAATCCCTACTAATATTTCCTATTCTATAGTAAAATCATCCTCTACCTCTAGTATAACATCTCCAATAGCTGCGTGCTCCTAGTAAGCCGCTCTTATTACCTCATTGTTACGGAATATTTCGCCTATATTAAATTTATCGTCCTTAATATCCGATCTGCGAACTAGTTTGTTAGTTCCTCTACATCCTATAGGTTATAGCTCTTATAGCTAATAGCTTGCGCCGTACTTAGCGTCCTTATAAATTTGGCATGCGTTGTTATAACAGAACGCAAAACTTCTAATTAAACATTCTTTTATTCCTCGCAGTATATTATCGTCCCTCTATACATATATATCGTCTACTAGTCTTATACCTTTTACCGCATAGTAACTCTACCCACTTCTACAGTCTCTAGCATAATAACCCTATTTTCCGCAATTTATATAAGCTCCTTCTTTAAACCATCTTTCTTACTATAGAGTCCGCCTAAATATCTTCTGCTACTAAGATCCCTAATTTGGCCTTTGCTCCTTAGACTCTTAATTACTTAATCCTTGTCCCCTAGATTTCTATAGTTTCTTACTCCTTCTTTTATAGGCTTCTTTAGTACCACTTAGGTCCATTAGCTCTGCGCCGTACCATAGTTTCTAACTTAGCTTCTATTATTGCGTGCTCTACGCCTTATATAACTATAGAACTCTATCCTAACCTTTTTTAGCCTGTTCCCTTTAGTAGATTTAATTATTAATCTTAATCGCCTAATTTATTAGTTCCCTTAGGGTATCCGCATCTTCTATTAGAATAATCGCGTCCTAGACTTTAGCCTTAAGTCCCTATTTATACTGTACCATAAGCGCCCTATTATTCCACTCTACTTATATTGCTAATATCTGGAACTGCGTTATATACTCAATTGCTAAGGTTTATTACGTTAGGTTTTAGAGCTTTCTCTCTACCGTAGTTATTACCTCTAGGTCTCTAAACATCTATATAAGTCGCTCTATAAATCCGTTCCAGCTTAAGAACATAAACCGTACCTTTTAGTTAGTAGTCGTTATGCCGTTTACCTATATCTCTATAAGGTAAGGCTTAAACCACTTAAGTGCCCTTCCTGTTAAGAACAGTCCTATATACGCTATTTGATCCATAGGTATTGCCAGCTTTACTCCTTCCTATACTACCTTAAAGTGCATTTATATAAGAAATCCTTTAAGCTTTAATTTCTCTCCTAAGTATCTTTTAATTAATAGTAACTTAACCTTTACTGCGCCTATCCCATTAATCCTATTTTTTAGTGTTATATTATTTTCTATTAACTGGTCGACTATCTCTTGTAATTGTCCAACCGTTACAGGTTACTATAAGTTAGTGTCTGCCATACTGGTGTCGTTACCTAATCTCAAAGTAGTTGCCGCCGTCAATGGCGTTATAATAGCTGCTTTTAGTGGCATTTTATCTAACTCTCTATACTAATACCATAACTAGGTAGTGATTATATAACGGAACCTTATAGTAGGAACTACAGTAGGCTCGTTATTGGGCTAGGTGTATAGGAAATGCAGGTATAAAAGTTAACAAGATAATAATAACTGGTGGAGTAGTTGCCTAACAGATTAACTCTAATTATATTCTAAGAATTACTATAAGGAAGGAACTATCTAGGTAGGGACTAAGGGTCCTTAAATACATAACCATGCTCCTATAAAATCCTTTTTATACATAATATACGTCTTATACATAAGGTACGTAAGTTCCTCTCGTTCCTCTCGTTCAATACGTAGCACATCATATGACCTCGGTTACTATTCCTCGTCACATAGTTCTACCGGCTCCATCCTGGACCGTGCTTAAATCAACCAACTAGCTTCTTCCGACTCCTCTCCAAGTAGTCGTAACATTGTACTTAAAGCGTCCGTAACAACTAGGGGACAGTTAAGTTCTAAGGTAGGGAAGGGGATATAGATAATAGCCGTGTAATCTATCCGTTTATTTACCGTATTTCCTAAAGCTCTTTCTATTATACTTTCTTATTTACTTTTTTAGTTAGAAATCTAATACGTAGTAGCAGTAAGGTAAAAACAGAAGAATATTTACACATAACTATCTAGTATTGTTTACTATAAAGATATTAGTTCCACTCACTGCCTTTACTAAGCTAATAGCGATTTTCTATCCCGGGGATAGAAAATTATAATTAGTCTATTTAATAATTAGAGCCGGTAGAACTCTATACCGCTACCCAGATTTAATAGACCATTTAGATTAGGAAGCCCTATTTAAAACTTTACCTTTTTACCCTTAATAAACCTTAAACACAGCCGCGATTAGTTAAAGTCACAAATTAAATAGAATTAATAATAGTATATTTATGATGTCTTTATCTAGTAAACCTCTGGTACTATATAAAGGAGCTAAGCAACAGATTAGTAACGTCCTTATAGAAGTTAGAGGCTTCGTAGTTAATTAGCGTTAGAAAGTGCTCCTCTAAATCTGTAATAAGATTCTGCTCTCTTAAGAAAACTACGCAGATACTGCTAGTGTGGTAATTAATTTCGTTAACCAGGATAATGGACTATAAGCGTCTCTAGGAAGGGACGCGTTTTTATTAATCTTTAAGGACATCTCTAACGTTAGTAAGATGGTAAAAGATTAAAGAAATTAGTATAATAAAGTTAGAGAACCCATCCGAAAGTCCTAGGGATAAGGTATTCTTAACGGTCCATTTAAATACGCGGTCTCCTACCACTTTCTTTCTACTGCCCGAAAGCTTACCGTCTACCTACTTTATAAAGTAACGGTATAAGTTAATAAGGCCCTAATTAACAGGCTCAAACATCTAGGACACGGCATTAAGAACACTACTTAACTACAGCTGACTAATTTTACGCTCGCGCCGAAGATGCTAGGAAGGGCAGTATTAAACTAGGTGGTGAATAAGTATAGCTTAGAAAGACACTTAACTAGCTTCCTTATTCTAAATAAGGACCTACCGCTAAAAAATAGGAGACTAACTACTATGGGGCTAGAGGTTACTAATATCGGAATTAGATAAGTAGGAGAGAGCTTAGCTCTTATACTGCGAATATATTTATAATATGCTTCTAACGTAATAAATCCCTTAGCCTTTTAGCTATTAACACCTATTTAAGGAGGAGGCGTTAGTATTATACCAAGTCCGTCCCAATAAGGATTACCTATATTAGTTAACTCGCCTTTATTATCTATAAACGAGAGCATTCTCATAGCTAAAACGCCTATTAGCTCGCCCTTACGGCTGCTAGTATCTTCATTAAAAAGGAATCTAAGAAGAGGATTAACGATTGCTTACCCGGAAGTAGGAGGGCTAGGAGTAAAATTAATATTTAATAAGAACGTTATTAAGCTGGGAGATAATAAGGAGTATATTAAGGAGGCCGCAGATACTATAGCGATACTCCGCGTAAAACGAGGGTGTGACTATAAGGATAATATACCCGCTTATCTTAAGGCGTCCCTAAACCAAACTACTAAAATTAAACCAACTAAGGTTATAAAGCTCTTGCGTAGTTAGTATAGGGCAGCTAGTTCTAATTTAAAGATATATAAGGTCTGCTAGATATATACGTAAGCTATAGAAGGACGTATAGGTTTAGCAATAAAGGGTCTAAACTACGCCGCACTGTATTATAGACTCCGTTTAATATATTACGCTTATAACCACCTTAGCACTATAAAGACTAATCCTACTACGTACTCTTAGTTTAGAAAGGCTTATTAACCTCTAGTTCTATCCGATTCCTTAAAACTATATAAGTTTATTTATAACTTAGCGCTAAGGTTTTTATATAATAGAGAGGCTTTACTTAATTAGATAATATTACTAAAAGATTAAGAAGTATAGTAGCGAGAAGGATCTATAATTTTGAATATGTTTAGATGGTAGTGGGATTTTAGTATCTCGGCGATGATTAATAAGGAAATGCGTATATACCGCCACTATTAGCGTCTAATTAATAGGCGGCTAAATTACGGCTAGTTAAGAATAATAGTCTATAGTTTCTACTAATAGCTAATAAGATAAGACCCTTAGTATTATTGTCTCTATTACGCCCTTAGACCTAATAGCTAGTGGCAACTTATCTCCTACCCTTATTATATAAAATTCGCAGTTAAAGGAGACTCTACAGCTTTCCGCTATATTAACGTTAATATTCCCTTGCTCCTTAAAAGTAGATATAGTGCTAATATAATCTAAGGAAGCGTTTCTCTGGATGGTAAGACTAAGGATAACTATATAATTATTTTATCTAGCATATATTACTACCTAGAATTATAGTAGAAGGATCTTAAGGCGCGAGGATTAACTAAGGGCGACGGATTTGTTTACAAGATCTCTAACTAAGACTGGACTACTAAAGATGTAGAAAAGTATGCGACCGACTAGGTAGCTTAGCTATATAAGAAAGGAGATATGCATATAACTAGGCCTTACCTTCCTTATAGAGCGAAAGGACCTTTAACTGGAACCTGGCGAATAATGCTACTATAGTTTATTGGTATTTAGGACAATTATAATAACCTTAAGGTTACTAAAGGAGGTACTTAAGTAGAGTTGGCAGATACGCACTAAGACTTAAGAGCGTCGCCCCGTACGCCGTCTGGACATGCTAATCTCTATAGCGCAATTCTATATCGCTTCCCTGCAGCAGTTAAGCTTATAGCTACTAGCGCTCTATTTAACGCCCTTTTTAGTAAACGACGATGGGATTCTCTAGTGGTAGTTTAAGATTGTAACCTTCTTCTTAATGGCAACGGGAATAAAGTTAGGAAATGGATGTATTCCTACCGTCTTAGGGCCGTTAAGAATTATAAAGATATATTTAAGCTAATACATATAACTAAGATGGAATGCTTTAATAGCTGCTTTTACTTCTACTGTATTAATAATAGAATTAATCCTTTAGCTATTATAGTAGATCTAAGTAGAGTGCCCCTGGTTATTATAGAAGGATAGAGTTATATAAAGTTGCCTAAAGAATTATAGGATAGAACTGAGTAAATAGAAGGGCGTGAAAGAGCTATATTATCTAAGAGCCGCCAGTCTAAAGTCTCTCTTGCTACTTAGCTAAGTAGATGAGAATGGTCTTATTTAACCAGAACGGAGTCTTCTTATTTACTATCTTGGGTTTATAGTAAGGGTAAGGAACATATACAATTACCTACCGCGCCTTTGTTTTAAAGATAAGGAGTTTTAGAGTTTCGGAAGTCGTTAGGGGACAACGACTTAGGTAGGGGAGGTATGTAGTAGTATAATTTGGCCCCTAGATTTAACATCTAGATTAAGTATAGTTTTAGGAGAGCCTAGGCCTTATATAAGTTATATAGATCAGTCTAGAGCTCTTAGAGTCTTTAACAACTTAGATAGGCACGACGGACATATAATACACTCTTTTCTTTCTTTCTTACTGCCTGTTTCACTAACTAATTATAACTAACTAACTGACTAACCGACCGACTGACAGACAGACAGACAGCACTGTGACTTTCCTATCTTAGAGAGGTCGTACCCTCCTATAATAGGGTCTATACTTTTAGAGGTTACGCTTACTATATATAGCAGTTATTTGGCTAACCATAATATATAGATCTAGTATTTAGGCAATAGGAGAATCTAAAAAAGTCCCCCTTAAATTACTCCTTAAATTACTCTAAAAGGTCTAAATAAAGTATAATAAGCGGGTATAAGCGAATAGCTATAGTACTGCTTAAGAAGGAAGCTAATATCCCCCCCTATAATTATATATTAAAGCCGCTGTAATATAAAGGGTATAAAAAAAGCATAACTCTAATATTATAAAGTATATTAAGACACGCCTAAATAAACTATAGAGGGACCCTAGGGTGCCCCGTAGGAGAGTAAACTAAATACCTTAAAGTAGGGAAGATATATTAGAGAAATAGGTAAAGAAAGTAAAAGAAGAATAGTGCTATATTAGGGCCTAGGCCTATATAGAGGAGGAAGGGAGATATATAAGAGGCTAGTAAAGATAATAGTAAGAGAGAGAAAGGAGCGAAAGTAGAGTATAAAAGAGTATTAGGAAACTATCTACTGTAATATAATACTGGTTGCATCAGGAAATTTTTTTTTTGGCTCGTTGTTGCGGTTTGCAGCAATTTGCGGCAATTTGCTGCAAACTATACGGTTGCGGTGGTCGTATATGGTCCTATGCGGTTTACGGCGGTTTGC
>Ga0307515_10014171_pt1 | contig 14818 bp, 3 predicted proteins | sample 17_EM_MG_FD_194513 | JGI IMG/M metagenome (GOLD analysis project Ga0307515, IMG submission 194513) | Populus trichocarpa ectomycorrhiza microbial communities from riparian zone in the Pacific Northwest, United States - 17_EM | ecosystem: Host-associated > Plants > Roots > Unclassified | place... | reverse complement strand
TACTATATAGGAGATATTAAATATACTTAGACTTATAATGCGTTAGAGCGATTATATATTAACTTAGAGAAAGCAGATATATAGATAATATCCTATACTTTTCGCTCTCTAGTTCTTCTATAAAGAATACTAAGGAAATCCTATAGAGGCTTAGGGAACGAATAAATTATTCTATAAGAGAGTATATCCGCAGTCCTTTTATAAGTCGGAGTCTTATCTATTAGAGTCTTATCTAGGCAAGTGCTAAGAATTTCACTTAACATTATATTATTAAGTGTTTAGGGTACTTGTTAGTATTATATATATATAGGATCTACCGGACCCCTAAATGCCCTTTACTAGTTACTTAGGCCTATAGTAATTTAATTAAATAATAAACCGGTGCTAGGACGCTTAAAATTATCTAACTTAAAAGGTATCGTTTCCTTACTTTACAAGCTCTCTATAGGCCAACTAATCCCAGTAATAGAAGACGCCTTTTCCAGATCTACCTTAACAGATTATAGGGTATTCGCTCGTTAATAAAGCTTAGTAATTAATGCACCGTATTTAGAATCTCGATCCTAACTATAAGCGGCTATTAAAGTACTAATAATTAATATAAGAGGCAGCTAAATATAACGCTTTAAGAAACTAATGGTCGGTATAATTTAGTAAGTTGTAGCTTTAATAAGTAAGCTAATAGTTAAATAAGTATCTATATTAAAGAGTAAAGAGCGGCCGTAAATAGTTAGCGGAAATAGAATAAGCTAGGGAATGGTTTAAAAGAAGTAGTAAAAATAGTAAAGTAGGGTAGTAATAAATAAAAGATATAGAAGACGCGTTAAGGCAACCGGCAGAGCGGGCAATAAAGGCAATTATATATCCCTAGTATAACGGGGCGGAAATTAGCTCTATATATTAGGTATTTCCGTATCCTTTCCTTTAAATAGCATTTTTAGATCTATTAAGGCATCTTACTCTTTAGCTCCTTAAGGAAGAAATCGTCACAAATTATGCATCCTACGCGTTAGTTAGAAAAGGAATCCTCTAATAATATTAAGGCTTACGGCCTTCTGCGACAGAATAAGCTATATTACTAAATATTTCATATTATACGCCTAATTAAGTTTGTGACTTATATCGCCTCCTATTTTAGCTAAAAAAGAGGTCTAATTTTTAACTACGCATTATAAGTAAAAGCGAGGTTAATAATTGCCACTATATTAGCGCAGCTCTGATAAGGGCCTTACGCCAATTATATCGCTTTAATTAAGTACGCGACACTTAATTAAAGTAATATAATTAGTGTAAGGCTCTTCTAAGTTTTAGGGGCGCTAGTAACCTACTAGGGAATTAAAAGCGGAAGGGAACTGCATTTAACTACTTTTTTATCTTAATATAAATTATATAACTTATAACCTATTATTATAGACTTTAGCATTACAGTAGCCTTAGATTTTATCCGCAATGCTTTTAATAAGCAGCTTTAACCTTATCTTCCTAATATTATATATACTATTTAAAGGCTCTAAAAGCTTCCTATTAACACCTTTTAACATTTACTACCTCTCTTAGAGAATAAACGCGGCCACTATAATTCGCTCTACGCTTCTTTAGGGAGTAAGGATGTCTAGCCTTCTCTAGGGAATTAGGATGTCGTCTAGCCTTTTCTAAGAAATAAGGATAATACTATTTAGTCTTCTCTAGGGAGTATCTAGCCTTCTCTAGGGAATAAGGATATTATTAAGCCTTTTTTTAGAGAGTAAGGATGTCTAGCCTTTTTTAGGGAATAAGAATAATATTATTTAGCCTTCTCTAGGGAGTGTTTAGCCTTCTTTAAGGAATAAGGTTGCTTCTCTACCTCCCCTTTTACCTAGATATGCAAACCTACTTAATATATTATTAGCAAACCTCTTTAAGATTAAGATATTTATTAATATATCTATAGGGAAAGATCTAAAGGCCATTATTAGTGAACTAAAGTGGTTAAATAAATATCCCCTTATTAAGGATCTTATTACTACTAACAGCAATTTATTAAATAACGCTATTTTTTAAAAACTTCTTAGCCAATAGACACTTGCGGATTCTTTTAAGAAATGGCAACTAAAGTCTATAGGTGCGTTAAGGATTAAAAGTTTAATTAAAAGTCAAGCCACTTCCGTAAAGGGAGTTAGCTATATTATATTATTTATAAGAAGTATAGAATATTATAACGTTACTAAAGCGGCTTTAGCTATTAAATATAAAATTAAGCTTTATATTATACAAAGGCTTAAAGGGGTAGGGCTATTAGTTCTCTTAGCCTTTACCTATAATACCTACCAGAGATTAAATTTACCTAACATTAACAATTTTCTTATGGCTTTACGGCACCGGTCTTATTTTATAATATTTAAAATTGCGCAAAAATGTTTAGTTTAGATGGGATAGTGTTAAAAGCTTTATTCTAGTTAGATGCTTTCTTTTAAATTAATACATCTTAGCACTACCAACCCGCCCTAGCTAAGCCTAAAAAAGTGAATTTCCTCCCCTTATAAACGCCCCTATATAAAAGTTGCTAAACCTAGGGATTCTATATTAGCGTATAATTACCAACACGCAGATCTAATAATATTGTACCCTTCTTAGCTACTAATAACGGCCTTAATAAATAGCATGTAGATATATAAGAGTAGTTATACTTCCAAATAGTAGTATCTCTAATTTATTACAGGCCATGGAATATCTTCTCTACGATTTATTAAATAACATCCTTAAGCCTCTAAGCCGGCGGGCGAATCTCTTACACTACGCCTTAGTCAAGAACGCTTATTATAAGATTTCCCTACCCCTTTTAATACCCGCAGTAACCTTGCGTAAAGATACCTAAATATAAATAGCACAGCGTATTTAAATAGAAACCCTAGCAGCTCTAGTTCTATAGACGTTAGTAGCAACAGCAAATAGATAAGCTATAATGAGGCGTAATGGGTATACAGAGACCAAATCGACAGTAATACGCTACCGGTAATTAGAAATAGCGAACAGATAAGCTATAATAAGGCGTAATAGATGTACGGAGACCAAATCAACGGTAATACGCTACTAGGAATTGGCAACAGCGAATAGATAGGCTATGACGAGGCGTAATAGGTGTATGGAGACCAAATCGGTGGTAATACGCTACCGGCGATTAGCGACAGCGAATAGATAAGCTATAGCTCCGCGTAATAGGTATATAATAAGTCCCTTAACAGTGCGGTTACTATAAGTTCTACTTATAGGTATTAGTGAATTTCTTCTAAAACTCTTATATTGTTATATACCCTAGTTTTAGGTTTTTAATATAGTATAATAATGGTTTAATAACATCCCTTATTAAGTAGAACCAGTAGTTTAAGCTTAGCTAATAATCGGCACCGTAATTATTGCACTAACGCCACCTTCACTCCTGTTCTATTCTACCCATTATAAACCAGCCTAGCAATAGCCCTACCCGCTTTCTAAATGCGGAATAGTATAACTAAGCGGGACCTAAAAGTCCTAATAAGGGCTAAAAGCTAACATACACACCACTAAATTATTTAGATATTGCATTAAAATGCGTTGTCCTATAAAATAGACTGTTAGGCCTATACGTAAAGAGTTTATATTAACTGCTCCGACTCCTAACTTTAGTAGTATTTCTAGTATCTTTAACTTAAATTCCTTATTTATGTTAGCCGCTAAAGTCACTATACTAAAGTAAACCACATTAAATATACTATTTTCGTAAGCTTACGCGCTTTATTACTTTCCGTAGTATCCGTTAAGGCAATAGCAAGTATAGTTTTAGTTAGCGTAGTCTTCTAAATCTTCTATATCGCCTCCTTTAGGCTAAATTATATAAGGTCTATATGCGACTTATTAATTACGGATACTATATATATCCTATTCCGGTAATCCTTTATTAGAGTTTCGTGCTTACTTATTTTTTACGTTATTATATCTAATTTTACGAGCTTACTGCGAGTAAAATTGTCTAAGTGGTAGGGCAGTTTAGAGGGGTAGGCTTATCGGCCTATTTGCATTTCGCGCGCTAGGTATACTAATTCGCCAATATACACAGATATTAAAATGCTTAGCATTTTAAACAAGCCTTAAATATTTAACACCCCAATGCTTAGGCTTTACCATTTTTATTAGCAAGGATTTAGTGGTAATGTTTTTAATACTTTAAACACACCGCTAAAATAAGATTAATATGCATAATGGCCGCTATGCGGGCCGCTATATATATTAAACGCTCGGCATCTTATCCCACGTGGATATATTTATAGTACCCTTCCTACCCTTTAATATATCTAGCAGCCCAAACTTCTTACCTAGCTGTAATAAGGCCTATAAATAGCATACGGCACACACTATAACCTCTTAACAATCTTTATTAATCGCTGCCCCTACTCCTATCCACAATTATATAGCTATGCTTTTGGAACTAATAAGTACCATATTTAACGCTTTTTTCTTTTTAAGTTAGACTATTTAAGCCCTTAGAAGCAAGGATAAAGTGCACCTTAATCTACTACCCGCTAAAACGTTTACTAACTAACCCAGACCTCTTATATTACACTACCACCAAGAAAATACCTATCCTTATTAAATATACCTAGAATAGAAGAATATTATATACTCTTTAAAACGTCCGAAACTAGCTATAATAAAATAGCCGGAGTTTTTCCTAACGCTTAGGGAAAAGAATAGTTTAAATTTATTAAAGTAGGTTATAAATCTAGGTAATTTCTAATAAATCTTAAGCTTTATAGGTTTTAAAATAGATCAGTTTCCGCTATAATCTACCCACTAAACCTAAGTACGCTTAAGTCCTAATACATTTTCGTATTAGTAGGATTAAAAAGCAGTTATATGCTCTATTAGAAGCAGTAGGGCTAATATAAGGCGGGGAGCAAATTATAGAAGATGTAAACGCGGTAAAATTAAAGGTTAAATAGTTAAAGTTGCTAAAGGGGTCTCCTAGCGACTTAGAAAAGAGTAATATAGAGGAGGGTTTATATGCTCTAGGCTTTAAAATATAGTTTAACCATATAAAACATCCGTAGTGTATATTATATATCTAGGAAAACCTGCTATTCGGCTACTAAATTATTAATTCTCGTTTTAAATAGCATCGATTTCTCCCATTTTACTTTCTTCTTACTCCCTATATTTTTAGAATTAAAGTCTACTATACCCCCGCCTTATTAGTGCTGCTAGCTATCCGCTATACTTTAGCCCGTTACTAATACCACAGTTAAAAAACCTTCTTTAGGGAATTTATTTACTAAGGGAATTATTATAAAGTTCTTACATTTTTAGGTGCGGTTGGGAAGATAAATAGTAGAAAAGAAATCCTATAATAAATAGAGCGTAAAATATAGGATGATAGAAATCGCAATATAAGGTATAGTATAGAAGAGGACTAGGATAAAGATAGGGATGCGTATAAGGACGTATATAGGGAGGACATAGTCGCCGGGATTAAGGCTTTAGGGATTAATTTAAAGAAGAATATATCTCTCCGCTAGTAACTATTCCTTCCGTAAATAGCATAGCAAAGGCTATTATATAACGTTTTTACATTTCCATATATAATTATAGCGTACCAATTTACACCTCCCCCTATGCTACGTAATTACACTCATGGCCGGCCGAGCTAGGCTTCTCTACTTATAATAGGTTAGCCTCCTATATTCTACAAGCATACTTAGTCTTACCCTTTACTAATCTTTTACTACCTATAGCAAGGCTAAAACAGGCATCTTCTTGTGTTTATGCCGTCTAGTAAGTCGCATTTAGGCCTACCTTCGTGCATTCCATACCGTTTATAGCCTAACTTAAATCTACGCACTTCCTCGTTACTCTAGTAAGAACTACCACGCAATTTAACCTTGCTAATACGTATATACTGCCTCTGCTAGGGTTTTATTAATTAATATATAAATAGGCCTCTAAGACCTCTATAGACCTCTAAAGGCCTTTAATAACCTCTAAAGACCGGTAATAACTTACCTACTAAGGCAAGCAGCATATAACCCGCCCCTTCTATATCTTTAGTAATCTAATTACTACTCTTAGGTACCTATTGTCGTGATAAATACGTCTAATAGAAGCCAAAAGTCAGCCTATTAGGTTCTAAAGTTAGGAGAAGAGATTTCCGAGGAGGATAAAAAACAAGATATTACCTTTATAGGATAGGAAGAAGGCGATTTACGTAAAGCAAAAGTAAGTAATTACCTATATTATAAGTAGCAGGTCCCTAATATCTTAAAAATTTATAAGATTATCGGCATTCTATATACTTAACCTAATATTTGCTAGGCTACAGGTCCGATATATAATACAATTATTTAAATAACTTTAGTTATACCACATTACCATAGTAGCAGATTAGTTATAGCGGAAATTAATTATAATAGAACATTAATAAGGTCTAATTGCTTTTCCGGCGATATACAGTTTATAAAAGGTAGAAAGAAAGCTTTAAAACAATTGGATAAAGAGGTAAAGGAACTTAATAATGCCAACTAGGCTACTATGCCTCCCTTTTTAGTTAGATTAGCGTACTTTGCTACCCCAATACTTGCGATAGCTTTAGTACTTCCATATAGGGAATAGTTGAGTTTATATAGAGGAACTACGCTGCTTAAATTGCTTAATTTCGTTTAAAGAATACAAGATCTTATGTAGCTCACATAATAGTCCAGCGATTTGCTATTATTCTATAACTAAGCCTAAAGCCCTTATACCTTCACGTTCGCCTATACTTACAACCCCCACTAAAATTAAACCCCCCTCTTTACGCTCTCTTCTCCCGGCCTTGCTAAAATACCTAGTATAAATGTACTTCTTTTGTAACAAAGATAGAAAGGCTATATAGAAGTAGTCTTTTAAAACCTAATGCTTAATTTTTGTTCCTATAGCTTAGGTTAAGGCTCTGCACTCCTCTAAGCCATATTAAGCAAAGTTAAATAGTATTATGTTCCTGCGTACCGGCCCGCCAATTACACTATTCCACTTTTTTCTTAACCATATACTAATATAACCCGCACAATCACCTAGCTTATAAGATTAGCTATACTTATACAGTTTACTAAGCCTCTATTATATAACCACTAACTACTTCTAGGCGCTGCGGCCGCCGTATACCCCGCCACTTACCCTTTCTAGAACTTTAGAAGTTACACTAATCCTTAGTTAAGCGACTGACGTTTAAAGCTCTAACTAACTAGCCAAATCCGTCGCAGATTAGATAAAGCTAATAACGACTTCTTAATATATATATAGAGGCTCTAGAGCCACGTTTAATAAAGTAAAGTTCTTATTTTTAATTGTCCTGTTTAACACCAAATTACTTCTTTAAACATTACTTAAGATATAGTTAAAACTAGAGAAACATACTATCTAAAAGTGTTCCATTTAGCTTAGCGCAGCTTATAAATAGCGAGAAATATAGTAACTTAAAACTTATATACTAGGGGCTAGAGTTTAAAGTCTATAAAGCAATTATATGCACCTAATCTCTTATACTTATAGCTGCCTATAATAGAGGCTTTTAGGTAAAAGCTAACTAAACATTTAGTAGAATTAACCCTAACTAACCAACTAATAGGTAGGAGGCGGTAACTAATATTATAAATATTAACGAGTTCGATTCCGGCACCGTTAAGAAAATAATCTAATTTATATATAAAAGGGATTATAAGAATGGTAAGGAGGAGCAAGGATTTAATATTAACAACGCTGATGCCTTATCACCATCTAAACTAGATAATAGTGGTGGCGATAATGAAGACACAACAATACGGCTGACGACGGCCCATATTATACTTTATTACGTTTATATTAATATAATTACCGATTACTATAATATACTATAGCTAAAAGAGCTTATAAATATAAAAATCTAATATATTTTAGGAACTAGCTAGTCCGTAGACGGGTTTCCTAATATTATTAAGGATGTCTTTAGCCTAATAGGCGACTTAGCATTATATAATATAATCACCTTAATAGTAGCTAAGTATATTAAAGAGCTTATTAAACTTAGGGACTTTATAGAGCTAGACGTTATAAGCAATTTCGCTATCGGCATTATACGGACAGCGATTACCGCATCTAAGGATATAGAGGAAAATTTTATACTGAAACTTCAAGCTGTTTAATCTCAGCTACAATAAATAGAATTACTACTTTAATCCGCCGAGGCGAGGTATGTCGCAGCTAAGCGCAAAAGCAAAAACATTAATAACTGTCTTAATACCCTCTGCACAACTAGGACCTATTATAATATTAATTATAGAGCCGAGTTTATATATTACATTAAGGATAGTAGTTATCTGTCCAACCCTAATCACCCTTATATACTTCGTTATAAAAGGTATAAGCGTTATATATAAGTAAAGATACATAGCTTAGGAGATCGGCTTAGGTAGAAAGTCATCATATCGTTTAGGTTAATCTAAGAAATTCAAATATATATCTCGTCTATAGTTAATCCGTTAGATATTATATAGCAACTATATTATCCATCTCCTATTAGCCTCCCCTTACCTTACCCCTTACCCCTTACCCCTTACCCCACCCTTTATCTTATCCTTCACCTTACCCTTACCTTTACCCTCACCTATTACCCCTTGCCCCCTAGATAAATTATAAAATCCTAGTTATTATATCTATTCTACTAAATACTGGAATAGGATTAGATAATAATAGACTAAAATAAAATAAAAAGTGGCAAAGAATAATAAGATAAGCGAGAAATAACTAGGAAAAGGTCCCATGTATAAGGAACGTATGGTTTTAAATTTACCAGTTATATACCTTTCTATTAGTACTAGAGGGTTAGTATAAGATTCTTATATAAGTAAGGCAACTTACCTAGTGGTGCCTCTTAATTAGATGCTATACGCCATACATAAGGGCTGCGTGATTTTTAAAATACTTAAGTCCTTTAATCTACTTTAAACAACAAGGATGCTTATAGCGGAACCTCTGCCTAAACACTCCTTCTATAATATAATTATTGAGATACTTCTATAGTATATCCTTCTTCGTAAATAGGCAGGTCTACCTTAGCGTTAAGAGTTAGTTATCGCTAATATAGATAAGGTAAATAAAATTAGTAAACGTTATAGGATGCGGTAGCTATATTATCTTAATACCCTCTTCCTTAATTAAGACCGCGCTCTACGTCTTATCCGGGTTTTCTTAAAAAGGCGAGTCTAAGCTAATATATTCTTTCTGCCGCTTTGCCTATTAATAGGTACCAGTATCGGTATTACTTGCACCTCTTTTTACGCCTATTACACTTTAGTCTACTTTAGACCCAAGTTAAAGTCTAATAGCCTTGCTTAGGATCCTATTCTACTAGCTCTCTTATTAATTATAATACTTAACGAGATTATAGATAAACTTCATATAGAGTTTTATAGCGTGCCCTTCTTCGAGCTTGTTTAGCGGCTAAGATAGTAGTTTAGCAATAGCAGCACGTTCGCGAAATTTATACTATATAGCTAAATGGGTAGGAATGTCCGTCCTAACGCTACTACTAAGCTATCTTTTAATATTGTAATCGTTAATAGCGTTATAAAAATTAAGAATAACCTAGTCCTCTTTTCGTTTATATAGGACGTTTATAATACTATAAAGTTTACGTCTGGCTTCGTCGTAACGGTTATATAGTTTTGTTCCCTTCGCGGCGTTAATAGGGTAATATCCTTAGCTCCTAATCTTTCGCTTATATTGCTCTTATTTCTCACAAAGCTATAAAATATTAGGGTGTTAATTAAGTTCTAACTAAAATTTAAGCTTTTGCTCGTTAGTTAGACTTATAGGGGCCTGCTTATCCCTTAAAATCCCTATCCGTGCGGCATATTAGATAAGGTCGTCCTATAATAGAGTCCTAAAGTAGATTAACTAAAAATCGCGCTTAATTAAATTAGGTAAATAAAACCGTTAGTAGGTATCGCCGTAATAACCTATTATCTAATTTCGCTCTTCTAAAGTAAGGGTAGCTAAAAAGGTTAGTTAACAGATGCACTTATATTAAATTAGATACTCACTATTTAATTTCCTTCTAGACGCTTGTTACAGCTAATAAAGTTTAAGCAATTATTTAAACCTAGCTACTCGGCCTAACCACACGTAGTAATCGCGGTATTTCTAGTAAGGGAATACTTTGGTGTCCAACACTCCCCTATAACTAGCCATTATCTTAATATCTTAAAAGATGGGTCGTTCCTCCATTTACTTCTTAAACTTCACTTTAAGACTCTCTTTATTCGCTAGAATTTTAAGTTTAAAAATCTCTTCTAGCAAAGTATAATGGCGTTAAAATATATTATCCGCAATAGTAAGGCTTATAAAATAGAATAGAATATAAAAAGCTAAGATACTTTTAAGATAGAAAATAAACCTCTTACTATAGGTCTATTAGCGCCATTTGCGCTGTCTTTAATTAGCGTCGCTATATACCATCTACCTATGCCTCTAGAATTCTTAATATATACGAGACTTACGAGGGCGACAGTTATGGTTTAATTAAAGTTTTTTACATCGCAAACTTTTAGGATTATAATATATTTATATAAAAGCGCTTTATTAGAGCCTCTTATACTTAAACTTTTAATAAAAGCTTAGGGTCTTGTTGCCGTGGCACCAGAAAGGAGGAGGATTGCTCCTATTTATACTTGAAAACGACTATAGTAAGGCTTCGCGTCCATTATCTAATAGGCATTAATAATTGCATATAAGTCTTATATATACATTATATGCTTTTCTTTCTCTAACGTATTTAGCTCGTATATTAGCGTTAAATAGGTTAAAATCCACTATAATAAATTAGCTAAGTTTTTTTTTAAAGGTTAAAGATTGCCCTATATCTTGTATATTAAGTTCTGCGCCATTATTTATACTATAGCTTACCATATCTATAAATTTGCACAGAATTCGTCTCTAATACGCCTTAATCGCGCTTTTCTTCTTAATTCGAGAATTCTTTACGCGCTATTTGAGGTATGTTTTAAATGTATCGGCCACGCACTAATAAAGGGCCTCGGTTAGGTTAGACTTAACTTTTAGGTAGAACCTAAATATAAATTATTAGTATTATAAGGTAAATCTTAGTCTAAATATAAACGAACTTTTCCTAATTTTAGAACTTACGCTTAATAAAAGAAGTAGACTAGGGCTTCCGTTTTAACTTCGCTCTTCCTTAACCCTTATAATACGCAATCCTCTGCCGCAAATATTCCCCCTTAGACTCGGCGTCTTCCCTAGCTCTAGAGTTAGAGCTTAAATCTAAGTCTAAAGCTAGCTTAGAATAAGACGGCTTGCTTAATTTAAGGTCTAAGCTAGAGGCTAAATCTATATTTTACTATTTCTTGCTTTAAGAGGGTATGGTAGTTAAACGTGTGGTATTTTAGTACTTTAGCAGCTGCTAGTTGCCTATACGTAGAAGCTAGCTTAAGAGTAACTGCTATTAATAAGAACGCTAAAAAAGGCTCTATGGGAGATAGGCGTTCTTAAGAGTGGGACAGGGCCAAAAAACCCCGTGAGTAGAAACCTAGAAATTAAGTATTAGAAGTGAACGATATAATAGCAGAGGAAAATGCATACGTAGCTACTATAGGAAAAAGGTTAAAGGAGCGTAGTATAGAAGGGAGGTTTCGTCGGGTAAGGATAGTACTTTTGGCGGAGGATGAGGACGAAGGTAGAAACTGGATTAGGTAGGCGGCGGACGTCCATAACTTCTTAAATAGCCATTAAGGGACGTTTGGGGAGCTTTGAGAGGTATGTTGTAGGGCTGCACGCGCGCTTCTAGGTTTAGTGGGTGAGGGAGACCCTACCGCCCTTGGCACGCTTAGTATGTTGTAAAAGCGGCGATAGATATAGGTCTAAGCGAGGAGAAACAGCCTCCTAAAACGGGGGGTAGGAACCTCCAAATCTGGCTACGTCTTCCCCAACAACAAGATTCTAGTAGTTATATTATGTATTAGCGCTAAAAGAGCCTAAACACTTATGCTCTTCTATTTCTTATCCTAAGGCGTAACTTAGCCCTAGGATAATTCGTTTTCCAAATTAACTAAAGGTGAGATGCTTTATAATAACTAAGTATAATTTATAGAATAAGTATAATTTATAAAACGAGTGCGACTTAAGGACTAAGAGGAGCTATAGCGGACCTTTTTAAAAGGGTAAGTTTGGCAATCCCTTTAAATATAACCTTTTTTTCTATATCTAAAACATTCTCCATTTATAGCTTATGTTCTTTATTTATTGATTCCTAAGGGTATATAGAATTAAGTGGCGTTAAGGTCTATAGGGTTATATATAGGGCTTTTAGGTCTTAGAGACGGATCGCGCTTTAGGGTATATATTGGTTTTATAAAGTTTTAAACGTAAAATATAGTTGGCTTTAGAGAATGGGTCTGCTTATTATATTAGAGGTCTTTATTAATTTATTAACATATTATAGCAAATGTAGGTAAATCCTTTAGCAGTTTTCTGCCTACTAACTATACTCTAATTTTATCTAAAATAGCTTAATAGAGAGCAGTAACTCTAGCGGCTTTATTCTAATCTAGTTTATTAATAAGGCTTAAAAATTCCAAAAAGAAGCTAGTAAAGTCTTGGTTCCGTTATTATAGGTTTTTAAGTTTAGTAATAGCTATATATTTACGGCTAGCGTTATTATATATTCGTTCTAATAGAAAGATAAAGATTTTAAAATTAATAAAGGTGCTATTATAGAAGAATAGGTCTATAGTTTATATAGCGTCTTTACTTAAATAAGATATTTTATAACTAATCTTACTAGCTTTGGTAGGGTATTAGTTATAGTTTATTAAAAGTTTAAAATAGAGCTTAATTATAAAGAGATATAGGTTATTTTAATTTCTATTAAATATTAAAGGGTTAGGGAGCTTTTTATATTTTATAGTAGGTACTAGGTTTATTATAGGTATGGGTTAAGCTACTGTTACTAGTTTAGGGTTTGTATTTAATAGGTTAGGTTTATATACAGTTATTTTAATTTTATTTATAGGTATTACTATTAGGGTCTTTAACGTAAGTACTTTAGCGTTATAGAGTTCTTTATATATTACTTTAATTAATTACTAATACTAAGCTTCTAGTATAGTTTGTTGCTAGGCTAAGGCATCTATAAAGGACTATTGCATTATAGTTATTTATTCCCTAACTAGGGCTATAATAGTTAACGTAGCGGATTTAAGTTTATTTACTATTTTAAGGGTATTAGTATTAATATAACATAATATAAGGGCGCAGAGAGACTTTAGGGAAGATTTAAAGGAACGATATAAATTCTATCTAAATTTAAGGGTATATAGCTCTCGCTAAGAATAAGACGTTGTATAAAGAAGAGAAAGGAATAACAAGAGAATTATATAATTAAATAGTCAGGGGCTTGGTGGTCGATGCGTGCGCACGTGCGTACGCGGTCTTCGACGGACTTCGGTAATTCGATTGATCTGGCAGATTTTGGTCAAAGCGTCGGAATTCATCTGTCGAGTGTTTCACCGAGACATTCCTACTGTAACTGGGCTAGTCCCGTTATAAGAAGAGCTTAAGGCGCTGTTAGATCTTCTATATAGACTAGTCTAGCTAAAAGTATATAGGCTACTTACCTAGAAGCTGCACCGTAAGCTAGATTATAAGGGGGAACTCCTTATAAATAGGAAACTTAAATAGCCGCTAGATAGCCTTAGAGGGGCTGATATAATAGCCCTATAAATACTAGCTTACCTTATCGCCGTCCGTAAGCCATAAAGTAATATAGTTGCTCCCCTTATATATATACTTATAGATATACTTAACGGACTTTATAAAGGTGTAGACCTTAATATTTATATAGGTATAATACTTTATAGTTAGATATAGGGAGTATAGAATAATTTAGCGGTTATCTATTTTAAAAGTAGCTTTAGTAAGCCCTAGTAAGTAAACAGACCACGACTATAGATTGTTATAATAGCGGTATTCTAGATAGCCGTCCTTATATATAATAGTAGTAGGGTTAAAAGCCTTAGGGTACCGCTTTAAGTAGGTTAGCGGAAGGCCTAGCCCTAGCGAAACTATATAGGGAGCTCGCAGATTCTAGGAGCCGTAAGGGCCGTAAACTATTATTAATTTTATAATCTTAATAAGATAACTAATAGGATTATCCTCTGGCTGCGGAAGCTTGGCAAATATAAAATGGTTAATAATAGCTAGGTTTAGTAGCCTATTGCGGTTATATAGATATAGGAAGAGTAATAGGTATAGATAGGGCAGACCCTATTTTTAGTACTTAATAGTTTAAACGGAGCCGCGGTACTAGCTAAAGATCTACTTCTATTTTAGGTTATATAGAAGGTAAGTAACTTTTATATAAAAGACGCGTATAACTAGATTAGGCCTATCTATAGTGGTCTAGCTAGGTAGTAGCTTATAGGTAATCTCGTTTTACCTAGGGTTAGCAATAAACGTAATAAATATACTAGGACGGCCGTATTTACGGACAATAGCTATTAAATCCTAATAGCACTAGCCGATAAAGCGAGCTCCGCTAAAAAAGCTTAATAGAAGGACTACGCGGCGGCCTAATAATTTAGGGTCTAGATTAGCGTGGGTAAGAGTATCCGTAACGCCATTATATAGCTCTATATAGAAGGTAGGTTAGTAAAAGCGGATCTAGTTAAGCTTATTCTAATTATATAGTGCCTATATATCTACAATATATTACTAAAATAGCGGGTAATAGGTAAAAGGGACTAACTTAGAGTGCTTATAGACGTGCAGGTAGAACCGAAAG
>Ga0307515_10014170_pt1 | contig 14818 bp, 15 predicted proteins | sample 17_EM_MG_FD_194513 | JGI IMG/M metagenome (GOLD analysis project Ga0307515, IMG submission 194513) | Populus trichocarpa ectomycorrhiza microbial communities from riparian zone in the Pacific Northwest, United States - 17_EM | ecosystem: Host-associated > Plants > Roots > Unclassified | place... | reverse complement strand
TTTCACAACCCTACTTCTGTTGAGCGTCTGGGACTTGATTGCAAGGTAGAATATACCAATGCCAACCAAGGGTTCATGCCTGAATCTCATAACATCTGGGTCCAGTATACGCAAAGTGAAGAGAATGACCTCGATAACACATTCCAAGGACGAGTTCCTTCTTTTCCGGTACTATCCTTCAGCTGGACTCCACCGAATCGGATCCTCCAATTTCAGGAGCGCCTGCCAGCCAGGAAAGCATTATCGACCGTTTCTAAGAGGTGCCAGACGACTCAACAATGGGTATTATGTCCTCAACATCGAGAATACGTGGTGGTGATTCCAACAAAGTTCAAAGATCTTCATGGTTGCGATGATTGTGTTGACAGGTTCATCCGGGCTGTCAAACAAACGAATAAGATGCATATTGTACCCGTTGAAGCAATAGTGGGACCGGCACATTTGGTGCGGCAGACTGGTGCATCGGGCGGCATCGATAGCGTGTAGCTCGTAAATAATCATGTTGATTTAGATACCTACTGGACTGTATATTAATTAGATTAGAATGCCTGATTCAGGTGTGTAGCTGTGAGATAGTTTATCGAATTGTACTATTCGATATAGACATTATATATTATCGCTCCCGGAGAGTCTGGGTCCAGGTGCACCGCAATCGTCTTGGAGACGAGCGTTGTAGTCCCAGCAGCTCCGAAATTTTACCTCCATAAAGGCATCATTTTATAGCATTCTGAAGATGACTTCATACTCTTTAGAATATTCTGGTATTCCGTTCCGCTATGTCAGGAGCGTTGAGGAGCACCTGAAAGTACTCTCAGAGCATCTGAGAGGCACATCGTTTTGCATTCAGCCTGTTCGGGAGCTTCTGGGAGCTTCTGGAAGGATCGGTCTGGCTGTTCAGAACAGCTGAGTCATTGAGTTATGACTTCCGAACCATTTTACATTTTGCTGATGTTCAGGGAGATGATATTCTTGCCACACTTGGCAATTAGTTGAATAATCTTGAACTGAATTGAAGCTTGGTTCCAAGCTCGTCAGGAAAAAAATATTCGGTTATTTGCAATTTACCACAGGATATATGGCCTACCATAATCTCCTCCAACACCTATAACACCAAGTATTTAACAACACCCCAGTGCGGTTTTTGGTAACCAATAATAATACACCTGTTATTCACCAACAGAATACCACAATTATTACTGTAATGCAACTGTAGCAGCTGTATTATATACTGAAATTTATGGATTATACTATATATTCAAGAGTTACATATTGTTTTACTACTCTGACAAGCATACACTCTGACTCTCCTGACTCCAACAACCTCACTCCTACAACTGACATGCTTTAACAACTCTGACATACTCTCTCCCACTCCAACTCTGACATACTCAATATTCTGTGCAGATTGCCTCCTAGTACATATAGAAGTGAACATTATTCAAGATTGAACAGACATCTCGCTAGAACTTACTACTATGTGAGTCTCTCACAGAGCTGCACTAAGGGAACACAGTCGCACCTAATGCAACAGAGCTGCACAGTATCATGTTAAGAGGTATCAACCTACATCACAACCATCTCCAATAATCTTCGCGAGAGCTCTCGAACAAATAAAATACCCTGATCTAAATACATATTTGACTGCGCGATGTCACTCAACAATCAAAAAGAAACCTGGTTCTGACGCCTTCCTCCATGGCGTTTTTCTCTGCTCTTTTGGCCGCCCACCTATTTCCTTCCAATACTGCTTTACCATTTCTGTTGCTTTTGCCATATTGTCCTCTGGCTCCCATGTGTTATCCATCGCATCCCAACCTTTCCATTTCACTTGGTATTCCCAACCTGTTCCCTCAGAGCTTGGTCGGTGGTTTGCGATTGACTGGATGACATACCTTGTACTGCCACGGCTTGTCGGTATTGCCGGACTTGGCTGCCGCCAGGCGATTATAGCATTTTCTGTGCAATCACCTTTGAGCCTGCTGATGTTGACTGTGTAGTAGATCGTCATGTTGGTTGGGACATCTTGTTCAACTCTGATCCCGTGTATTTGGAGAATTTCGTATGGACGAATGTAACATTGGTCCAGTTTGCATCGCATTGGATTGACATTTGCGTTTGAGATTGGCAGATCCTGTATACCAAGAAATACCTTCACCCCGGTGGTGATGCTGGGGTCAATTGGACATTGTTTGTTATGAGACTGTGCCGCCTGTTAATCCTGGGCATTGTGGCGTTCATCCCTGGCGACTGCCAAATTGCGCTGCAATCGTTCAATGAATTTGGGGTTTTGAAATGTTATCACTGGCTCCATGGATTGCGGCCGCTCAGCATCAGCAATCATGTCCTGCGGCAAAGGTAGCTCATAGCCAATATCAAGTTCAGAAGGCGTGACCTTCGTCGAATGATGTACTGAGGAATTGTAACGAGTCTCGGGGAGTGGGAGGTTGTTTTCCGAATTGGCTTGATGGTGAGCGGCGAAGTCACCAAACAAGGGTAAAGGTGTCGTGTTCAACTTCTCAGAGAGACAATCCGTTGCTGGTTGGAACGCAACAGACATGAACAGCTTCCTCTGCAGAATCCGAGCAACTTCTCTCCACTAGCCTGCTGGGACCGGTACATCACGGTCCCATACAACCACTTCAGGCACTCAGTGTAGACGGACGATGTCGTTGATGAATATGTGTACCAAGGCCCCTGGGTCAATCGGTTTTCTGCAGGATCGCCAATGTACTCTCGTTGTAAGGTGGTCGACAAACTTTACAATGCAGTCATGGTCACATCCCACTGCAGGGAGGTCGGTTTTCAAGTCAATGCTGATTCTTTGCGACCGGCCTATGTCTACGGGTAGTAATTGTAGAAGGCCCATGGGTTTCCCGCTCCGGTGGTTGGTTCGATGGCATCAGTAGCAGCCCCCTACTTCACACTGCCTATCGCACCACGGTTGCTGCCAGAGATACCAGTCTTTCAAGCATAAGTCTGTTCGGTCCACACCAATGTGTCCAACTGCTGGAGTGTCGTGGGCCCGATGCAGGATTCGACGCTGCATAGTTTTTGGAATACACAACCCTCCTCTCTTCTCTGCCTTTCCCTCTTCCTCCTTCACTCCCTTTCCCTCTTTCTGCTTCTGTGCCTTTCTGTTTTCTTCATTCTCAGTTGCCCTTACCATGATCTCCACTTCGTCTTTGTCGTTCTCCATTTCCCTTCCCTTTTTCTGTGCCAGTATCTTTTCCAAATCTCTACTTAACCGCAGCCGGCTATTCTCTTCTAACTAGTATCGGTGTGCTGATACCCAAAAGTTGCATTCCTCTGCGGACGCGGTGGATGACCAGGGGTGGGGACAGGGAATGGCCAAGGAATGTACAATACACCCGAACCATTCATCGTCAACTATGCCAGCCTTACTGTCCTCAATCTATTCCCTGGCAGCAGGGACTTGTTGTGCCATTACAATGCATCCGATCTATCGTACAAACGGAAGGCGAGATATAGTGTCCGCAACCTGATTCCTGACGCCCGAGAGGTGGTTTATCTCCCAGTCAGAATTTTGCACCACAGTCAGGATCTCCCTTTGATGTACGGTGAGGTGTGGTTTTGTGAGGATCCAGAGCAAGGTTGCAAAATCTGTGCATACCAGAAATGCTTGCTCTGGTCGGTGTGGGTTGAATGTGAAGAATAATATTGGGTCTGGGATGCCGAATAGTTCTCTGTCTTATGCACGGTATCTCGTCTCCACATCGTGTAATTTATGGCTGAAATGACCCAATACTTTCTCTGCCTTGCCTTGCATCTGGCAGAGCACTGCACCAAATTCGTACTGGCTAGCATCGACATGCAGGCAATATTTGGCTTCAGGATCCTGTGGAGCTAGGACAGGAGCAATACAGAGGGCATTTTTGAGCGTGTCAAAAGCATGCTGGCATTCTCTATCCAAGGTGAATTGAGTGCGTATAACCTTCCTCGGCTCTGCATGTCACCGGCCAGCTTCCATATCTTCTTTCGGAGGGGTGCCAATGGCGTATAATGGCATTGCAATGTGAGTGCAGTGTTCAATACATTTTCTGTAATAGCTGGTGACACCCAGGAAGCCTCTGATGTCCATACTAGTTTCAGGTTGAGGCAAATCCATTAAAGCACGTCACTTATGTTCCTGGGTGTGGATACCGTCCAGGTCAATGTCAATGCTGGACGAATGGACATTCTGACCAGCGTAGGCACATTTTGCATGTTTGGCTTTAAGGCCGTGATCCGTTAGTAAGGTAAGCACATCAGGGACATGTACAACACGTTCCAGCAGGGTATCGCTGTGAATCATAATATTGTCAGGGTATAGGACGATGATTTTTCGTTTGCTTGACTTCAATATACCTTTCATAATGTGCCTGAACTGGCTGGGTGTGTTCGCCAGGCCACAAAGCAGGACTTGCCACTTGTAAAACCCAAATTTCGTGGTAAAGGCTATCTTCTGCCTATCGGCTGTTGCAATACTAATTTGGTGGTAACCAGCTGTGAAGTCCGGTTATGTGAACCTGCAGGAGGGATGCAGAAAGTTGAGTAACTCCTCGATGTGTGGGAGAGAATAACATGATTTCACAGTAATGGCGTTTACTGCACGACTATCAAGATAAATGCACGGCGGACCGTCAGGCTTTGTCACAAATAGTACTGGGGAGCCGATGTTGCGTCGAGAGGGCGGAATCCATCTTCAGCAACTTGCCTTGCCTATCTGACACTGAATCTCTTCTTCTTCATGTGGGGAGATGCGATAGGGTGAGCGGAACGCAATTCTGCCATTCAGGTACATTTTAATTTCAGAATTGGACTGCTTGCCTTTGTGCCAATGGGTACAAGTTGGCTCGCCGAAAAGACCGTGGAATTCTAGCAATATGTTTGATAACTCCCTTGGTAGTTCTATCGGTAGTGTGTCACCGTCCCCGCGGCAGTGCACTTTGATCAAGAAGGCCTGTTTCAACAGGCGTGTTGAAATGGTTTGGATCCCTGCCTTCCGTGTGATCTGGATGGCTATGAATTCGCCCTTGTCCAATCTTCCTTTGTCGACGTGCAAGGGGAGTAGGCCAGGAAACTAATCAACTCGGCCACCCTCTGTTTCCTACCAGAGGGTATCCGTAATCCAGATGTTAATGCTGTCAGGGTCGATTCGATATCGTCAGTGTATAACATGCATGCATGTTTTGGCTGGTACAATATCATAGCCCTTGATGTCGTAGATCGTAAATTCGTTCTCATAGTCCTATGACCCACCAAGTTGTAGTTTCAATTTGACTCTTGTCATTTCTCGATGCTATCGTCTGTCATGATATTGGCGTTCTGCATACTCGTCTATCCTGCCAGCTTTCCATGCAGGGCGGCCCCTGGACATTTCAGTTCATCAATGAACTTCCGCCCCACATAGTTCTCAGATGCACCATTGTCCTTCACTACGCTTTCCTTTTTGCTGCTTCACCATCCTCCTTTAGTTTGGTATCTTATTTTCCCATTAAACCTTAGTAGGTTGACCACTGAGTCTTCTATTTTACTTTCTTTCAAGTGGTGGTAACGGGTGAAAAACTTGAATTGACTATCTGGCACCGATTTGCCACCCTTTCCATTTGACGATAGCGTACATGATGGTGTTGATATGGGAGGTACAGCGGCAGCTACTGACCTCCTTTGCCTGTTTCCGCATTAGAGTAAAAGTCTGAGAGGCACTCCAACTCGCTCGCTGCCTCACTGTCCGTCTCCTGCTTAGCCTTCTTTTCCTCTGCAAGCCACCCACTCTGAATTCTACCAGTTGGTGAATCTTCCTGTTTCTTATCTTTGTCTGGGTATTTAGCCTTGGGTGTTGGGGAATCCTTGCCAACCAAAGCCTGTTCAAATGGCTGCATCATCAAATGGTGGTTTGGACAATTAGGGGAGATACGACACACCTGGCCACAGTGAAACCATGTTGAACCATCAGCTTTGGCCAGGCCGGTCAGTGTGCCAATTATACCACCTTTTTGTCATCCATGCTCCTAGCTGAAGCTTTCATAGTTGTGTGGGTTTTCATGATTAAGCTACTTCAAGGTTGAGATTTGTTGAGAGACGTGTCCGACACACCGATGTGCTCCATTTGTTGTTCAGGGATTGACATCCGATCGCGCATGTCAATGCAACAGACCAAGTCTATATAAACTCCCTGTTTGCCCTTTTTGATCATATACCAATAAGCATCTGCTGTCATCTCGGCTGGAATTGGCTGGTGCAGGTCTAGTATCAAACGTAGCCGGAGGCTACATTCATTAAACTCTTCGACATTTTGTCGATGCTGAATACTTAGTTCGTCGCACTCGCGTTTGACCAGGTACGAAGTATTGGACGCAATATACGTAACTTTCAACTCGGTCCAAAACTTGGAACATTCGATGGGCATACTCATTTGGTCGCGCTGCATGGCCCAGACTGCCACTTCGCCTTTCGGTTGTACCACTGCTTTCTCTCCTCAGCCAATTGTCCCGACCCATCCAATGGCCTGGGCAGCGTTCTTCAAGTGTCATTCCAAAGCGAAAAGGAAAGCAGTGACATGGTCAAAGGTTTGTTTGTACTCATACATCGGATGGTTAGATGACTTTACAAGGTATCCACGGCTTCCAGAACCACCAGGGGTCAGTGGGGCGCAGCCAGTGGTCCCGAAAAAACCCGAGGTCGGTTCTATGGATCCACTCATCCAGAAAGTCACTCTTTGAAGAAATTCAAAGATACTTTGGAGCTAAGATGAGACTTTAAGAATGGTGTGGAATGAATTGTGTTACAGAAAGGCGGAGATGTAGGGAGACATGGAGTATACGGCAAGATGGTGGTGGTATAATTTGGGTTGAAAAGGAAGTGGTCTGAGGTGTTGCGATGTCCGATGATGTGGCGTGGTTGTATTGATAAGAAGTTATGTTGGTGGTGTGTAAGATCATGGGATGAGATTCAGATAGTACATCGAGGCATGGGTGGTGGTTCGAGGATGGCAGATGAACTGTATATACAGAGAGTGTTTTCTGGCGTTGGAGGACGTCCTTGTCTTCTCTCTTTGCTCTTTCTCGTGTATAGCAAAGCAAGTCTCGACTGTCACACAGCTTCGTGTCTTGTGTTGTCTTTGTTCCATCGAAACGATCATTGAGCCTCTAGTCTTGTATTTGTTAGCACAGTTATTTGTTTGTAATATCACTCACGCCCAATCCTGCCCGTTACCGTGAATGGGCCTGGAGGGGGTGCCCAAGTTGGGTGCACTTAATCAGTTATCAGTCGTTGAATGACATATTGGAACGATCACCACTCAGATTCTAGGCCGCTAATTCCTGACGAGAGATGTTTGACTTGTTGCAGTACCATGTCTTTCTCCTGCCGGAGCTGTACGATGTGTGTCTCCGCTGATGTGTCCGGCTCCTACTTGCATTTGTCTAAACGTCCCTGCAACTTGGAGGAGCCACTCTTCTCGAGCTGTAGCTCCTCGTCCACTTCGTCGATTTCTTGCTGAGCAGCTGCTAATTCCCTACTTGCGTCCTGTTGGACGGGCCCAGTAGCCTACAAGTCCTTGACTTGAGCAGACAAGCTCTATTTGAGGTCACAAATGTGGCCGAATTTCTCGGCTGGTCCAAGTATCTTGGAGAGGTTAGCATAAATAATATCCTGCTGGACTTCCTCTCTAGGGCTGATCCAGTTGATTGTTTGGTCGGACAAGAGCCCGGGGCCATGGTTGATGCCGTGCATTTGGTTTGTGACATATTCTGTTGGGCGAAGATCTTTAGGTTGGAAGCCCACGGATGCTGACGTCTTGAACCTGGTGCCAATCCAATGGACTTGGTTTGGTTAAGTTTGTTGGTAAATCTGATGTGTTGCGTGTCGTGTGCATCATGCGTGTCGTGCATGTCGCGCTTAGCAGACAGGGCCACGAAATAACAGGGCTCCTGCCATGTCTCCGAGACATACACAGTCCACTGGTTTGAAGACAAACCATGTAAATTGAGAATATTGCATTGTATGTTGATCGCGTCTGATGCTTGTGACACTGTCAGAAGTCGAGTGTTGCTACCAATGTGGGCAAATAGCCACTTGTAGCTATAGAAGTGAATGTTATTAACGATCATACTGACATCTCGCTACAACTAACTACTACGCGAGCCTTCCGCAGTGCCGCACTAATGCAACAGAGAGGCACCTAATGTAACAGTCCCGCATCTTCTAATTGCAAGAGGCGTCCATCTACAGTGGTCCAGGTTTGCTGTCGGTGTCTGATGTCCCATCTCCAAGATTGGAGCCTGTCGTCCCGGTATATGGTCGGAGGGATTTTTCAAGGGGTTAAGTCGTTACCAGGCGTTGCCAGTAGTTAATTGGAAACGTTCATATTGGTCTTAGGTTGGTGTCTGTTGTTCCCGAATGTGGTAACTTCCTTTCCTCCGGGGTTAGTTTGGCACTATTAGTTGGGTGTTTGTGCTGGTATTCAGTCCGTACTATTTGTCTGGTGTTAGTTGGAAGCTATTTGAGTGTGGTGTGTACCGGCAATTGGCAGGAAGCTTCGGCCACATGTTAGTTCAGCGCCATATCTTCGGTGTTTGTCACGGTATTATGTCAGTGCATTTTTGGTTCACAAAGTCTATGTACCCAGCTCACTGCATCTGGCATTCCAACTTGGCATTGTTAGTATTATCAAATTGTTGCTTCTTGCCATATTCACCAGTATTAGGTAGTACTGGTCAATTGCACTATTTCATTTTCAGCTTTCTGAACCAGAATCCGCATTTGGGCTCTGGTTGTGGTAAAACAGCAACTCTTGATCACAGAAAACTCATCATCAAGACTTCGTCCCACCTCTAGAGGCATGGAAATACACTTCGTGAGACACGGTCATTCTGGCTCGATGAGCGTAAGAAATCGGTGGGAAAGCACAATTCTACCCCGATGTGGGAATTCACAGAATTGTATGAATTGACATGGAGTCTTGAAATGAGTGAGTGAGTTTAAAAATTGCGAACAATGGCATGTAGAATGTGTTCTATGACAACATGATATGAGCTGACATGAGATGAGATACAAGATGTGCTGCTGAGCTATTAACCCCAGAGTGTCCGGAATATTCACTCCCTTTCTCGCTGGTCAGTTCCATTACCCCGGTATCTCCGTCTGCCCCCATTGCCTACTCCATCTCAGTCCCCTCTGTATATCTGTCCATCCGGAGTCGCTCACTCCTCTGCCAAGCCGAGTGGTGGTGGTGGTGAGAAGCGTGTGTTCCTGCCACAATGTATTGGTCAATATACCAGGCAATAGAGAAAGCGGCATCCTCCATGCCCCAGTTCAACAATGAGCATCAATGGAGGTTCAACGATGTATGCCTTTCTTTCATTGTTTATCACAGTGCGAGGTGGATACTCTTAACAACAGGTCCACATTGGCCATTCAGTTCCATGTCTGGTTCCACCACAATCCGGACTGTTGCAACAGGTCTTACCACAGCAAAACCCAGAACATTGGAAAAGGGCCAGTTTTACCAACAAATAGCCGGCATTTGCAGTGCACAATTTTGGCTCCAATTAAGTATCACAGTTCTGATCATATCGTCACATAATCAATACGTAGATTGTGTAGTGTGTGCCTCGCTTTCACCTCCCGCAGTCAAATTCGCGACTGTACCAATATTCTGCGAGTCAATATTGAAAACCCACAACTTTCGCACAAAGCATGGTGTTTTTTCAGAGCAATTCAACCAATATTGATCCAATCACAAATGTGAATGCGGGTGGTCGAACATCGACTACAATTGCATAACCTGCGTACTGATTATGTCACGATATGATTAGAAACCAGATACTTCATTGCATACAGAGTTGCATCAACCGTATACTGTAACTGCAGTACAGTCAGGGGAACATCTCGGTGCTAGTGACGCGGGTTGTGTTGCTTCGCGGTTCCTCACCAGGACCGGTGGCATTGGTTTGCTTCGAACTCAGACTGAAGCCGTGTAACCTGGAACATTTGCCAACACTACATGTGCATGTTTTTGTCTATACATGAAGTCCAGACCAATTATATAAGATAATATGCTCCTGAAATCTTAGTTGCACGGTTGTAAATGAATTCGGTTGTTATGTTTGCAAAGGCTGTCAAAGGAATTTCTCTTACCAATGAGCCTATACACGCTGCCAAAACATGGTTTAATGGAGTCTGTGATCAAATCCCACTTAGATTACCGAAGATGAATAATGCCCAATCGCTGACCCTCTGTTGACGGCAATTTGGACTATGGGGCTAGGTCCATGTCACTAACAATGTGACCTGTAGAGGCGGAAATCGTCATGTAAGAAATTCCATAATCAGTCCTCACTTCATATACCCAAGATGCAAGAATACAGCATGTTGATACGCCAATGAGGCATTTTTTAAAGTTTCGAAAGGGAGTGTGTCAATTCCCAATTGGCCTAGACAGGCAGCCAATTCGTCACTTATAAATATCCACGACCAATTGCCACACCCATTATTCAAGATGCATCACCCAACATTGTTGCTGATCAATCAATCAAGTTTGCAACCTGCGTGTGCTACAAGGCTGCTGCCTGGCTTTGACCACAATGGGATGCTGCAGGCCAAGTCAGCAACTACTAATAATCCCGGAAAGACAAGCTAGCTCTGGATGGTTACATTGACCCGAAATATTCAGGAAAGTTTTCATCCAGATTTGCACCGGACCAGTGGGTGATATTACTGTGCCTTCTACTCTAATGGAAACTTCGATACAAATCTGTGTTTTTATTCTGGTCGTGTCGTGACATGATTAATAAATAGATGGTGCAGAATCAGTATTAGCAATGGTTCCAGTATTGGACCCGGCCGGTTTCATAGGTCTCTGTGGCAACGGCCTTACCCCATCACATTATGGCTACAAATATTAATCAGAGAGTTTAGTGTTTGGTACATAAAATATGTAGCTTCGTACTGCGCATCTTTTGGATGTATCTGATTTTTGATATCTTCAAATCTCAGCATGTGGTACCCTAAAAACCTCGTTTTTGGGAGGAATTTGGCAATAATTTCAAAGTAGCTTGCTGAGTTTCGAAGATATCAAAAATCGGAGACAGCCAAAATATGCGCCGTTCAAAGCTACATATTACATATACCAAACACTAAATTATGTGATGAATATTCATGGACTTAATTGAGGGAACTGTTTCGTACAAGCCCGGACTGAAACCGCCGGGGCCGGGTTTTGTAAGAACCACTATATTAGAAAAGGTCCGAAAACGAAACCGTTGCTAACACTATGCAGAATTACCCTCTCTTTCATATCCAGCTTTCAGATCTCCATTCGAACCATCATTCATTGAATGACTGTGAAATAACGATACATTGCATTCTAAGTTCGTGCAGTTTCAATAGCCACACACTAAATATTTTTTGGATCAAGTGTCTGCAGGCGGGAGGTGAAAGAGCACCTAAACTGCACAATCAACAAGCTGATCATGTGACAATATGATTAGAACTCACATCAGTACAATTTACTATAGTCTCTGAGACCCTGTGGAAGTGTCTGTGAAGATGTGGAGTGTAAACATAGATGTGTCAATGTCAGCAGTGTATTAGACCCTGGTATTGCATACTGGCCAGCCTTCGGAGTGACTGAGATCTCAGAGGACTGGTACAGGAGTACCATGCGAGTAATTGTAATAAGTTTGGGTACACCTTGGAGTGCTGAAGCATCCTTTGGGTGCACTTGGGAACACCTGGGAGCGCCAGAGACAACTCTGGGAACACCAGTGCCAAGAATTGGGGTCCCGATGATAAGCCTCAGTGAGCAGGCGAAAAGTCTGGGAGCCCTTCGAATCCCACTAGAGTAGTCTGGGAACACCATCTTCCTGGGGAATGTTGCTGGTGGACATGGAAATGATAGCAACTTTTTATCGTTAAATGATTGTTATTACTCATGTATTCGCAGTGTATTCTGATCAAAACATCTATGTATCAATGTATCAATGAATCTCTATAGCTACCTATCTACACACAATCTCTCTGGACTGGCTGCAGGCAGTGTTAGAGAGCAATTCAAGGTGCTCGAGAACATTTCGAGATACACTACACCATGACGATTTTGTGAACTCCGTGATTCAATCTCAGGCCGTCTTCAAGAGATTTTGGAGAGGCACTTGGCAGAGATAATCGAGGGTCTTTGGACGAACACTTAGCGGCCGTGATCGAGTGAATGTTGAGGTACACTCCGAGATCTTCATTGAATGAGGTTGTCGATGTAATTGGATGCCATGATCTTGCGAACTTGCAGGCAGTATTTGTGCAAGTTTGGAGACGCACTTGCAGGCCGTACTTAATACCTGTTTGAAGATACACTTGCAGGCCATAATTGTGCTAGCGTGGAGATGCACATCGACACCTTGAGCGTGCGAACTTGTATGATGTAATGTACCGAGTTTGGACAAGTAATTAGAGGCAGTCGATGGATGGCGCACTGTGTGCCCAGACGCAATTCATCAGTTAGTTAACTTGCAACCTGGGACATGTGACAATCTGACTTGACCTTCGAACTGCCATGGTGAGCTGGTGGATGGCGGCTGATCATGAAGGGAGGCACACCGGAAGCTGAAGCATAATTCAGGGGTCAACTAATAACAACCGTATTGATGGGAAACACTCGTGAGAGGACGCTGCACTCGGTACATGTTGTACTCGGTGTATACTGTACTCCGTGTATGCTGTACTCGGTGTATACAGTACACACTGTCCACTCATGATCATGACATGGAGAGAGAGAGAAGGATGGCTTAACTTTTTGGTTTGCAATGATGGTAGAGTTGTGGATGAGAACCAGGGAGATGGGGGATGAAGATGAGAACTATGTGGTGGATACAAGCAAAAATGTGAAATCATGGGCACGACTTGCCTAGTTCTGTTGGGAAAACCTTGTATTGCTGTTATTTCATGCCAGATTGGTACTGGTATCTGCAATATCAGTGATGGTAAATTGACTCGCACACAGGATTCTCTCGAGTCCCCATTTCTCATACTCATATCCTCCATGTCCTCTGATTTCAGTCTTTCTCATCATCAACACTACCATCAGCTGAAAACATAACATTAAGTCATCGCTCTCTATCCCACCATGCCATGATCGATGTTTAACACCGAGTACAGCATACACCTTGAACGGCATGCACTGAATACACCATTCACCGAGTTCAGCATACACCACACACAGCATACACCAACAACAGCATACACTGAGTAAAGCATACACCGAGTACATCATACACTGAATACAGCATACACCGAGAACAGCATACACTGAATACAGCATACACCGAGTACAGCATGCACCATGTACAGCATACACTGAGTACACCATGCACCGAGTACAGCATACAACATATACAGCATACACCGAGTACAGCATACGCTGAGCACTGCTTACACCGCGTGCTGCATCATCCCAAGTAGGACTGTCTCCCCCTCCCATCCAGTGTCACGTCTCGCAGCAGACCAAGTGGTACTGAACTCGCTTCTTTTCCACAAATACGTGTCAACCAATGACTAGTCTCTCATCTCCCATCGCACCCACCCTCCCAAACTATCACCTTGATATTGACCACCTCCAACATCAGCAACAACTGTAGTTTCTGTCTGAAACACCGGGGTGTTCCGGACGGCTCTGACGGCTCTGGCGGAACCTCGTACCCTCTGACGGAGAATCAGATGCGACCCGTCGCCCAAGCGATGGGTCGCGTTGCATACCTCCCTTGCGGCGGCTATTATTCAATGCCTCATATTGTTGCAACGCGTCGCGTTGTATATTACGCTCGCCGCTCCGGTGTCAGACTTCCTTTACTTTGCGTCCGGAATGTGGTGACGTATACGCACCATCAGAACGACACGTATGTTACACTCTTCGCAGGGGCTGCAGTTATGCAGTAGCCGTTTGCACAACACCTGGCAATGTTTATGCCTTTCTTCGGCCGATAGCCACATGCCACACTGTCATTTATGTTTAGCTTTGAGATTCGTCACTTATTGCAATACAGTCTTCGCTTCGGATACATTGCTTGCCGTTGCATTTGCTTCGCCATTATCGTATTTTACATGACTGAAATATACTGTCCAATCTTCACACTCTCTAGTACTATGCCCTCAGTCCTCCACATTCTGCGTTGATCCATCATCGGCTTGCGATGTTTCTTCCTCCTCATCCGCATGATCGCCATCCTCGCCCTCATACCCGTCGACATCTCTGGTTCCCAGGTCAAACCTACTATGCCCACAGTCCTCTACAATTTGCGTTGATCCATCCTCGGCTTGCGATGCTTCTTCCTCCTCATCCGCATCCGCATCATCGCCATCCTCGCCCTCATACCCGTCAACATCACTGGTTCCCAGGTCAAACCTCTCGAGTTAAGTAGCGGCCCGTCTTCGCCGGCTGGCGGTGGGGATGGCATCGCTTTCGTCACCCTCATCTTCGAAATCCCCGCTGCCCCCTGTGATCCCGAAATGCAGTTCATCATCCATGCAATTGTTGTCTATCGGGATGTTTGAGTCAGTGCTTCCGATCAGAGGTTCCTCAAGCCCCACTTCGGAGGTCAAATAGTCAAGAAGAATAGCATTGTCAACACGTGCTGCTTCCACGCTGATCACCACGGCAGGCGTTGCGTTCTCCGCCTGTTGGATCTGACGCTTGACAGTGGCAAGAGTGTTGTTATACACCCTCTGCTGGTAGCTCTCCGGTAGTGTGTTCCAGGTATTCATCAAGAATGTATACGTGTCTGCAACGCCAGGCGAGGTTAACAACTTGCGACACGTTACAGCG
>Ga0307515_10014169_pt1 | contig 14819 bp, 15 predicted proteins | sample 17_EM_MG_FD_194513 | JGI IMG/M metagenome (GOLD analysis project Ga0307515, IMG submission 194513) | Populus trichocarpa ectomycorrhiza microbial communities from riparian zone in the Pacific Northwest, United States - 17_EM | ecosystem: Host-associated > Plants > Roots > Unclassified | place... | reverse complement strand
CAAGCTGGTAGCGGTGGAATGCTCATTCTCACCTCTCTGACAATCTGGCTTCGCTGAGAGCAAGCTGGTAGCGGTGGAATGCTCGCTCTCACATCTGACAATCTGGCTTCCCTGGGAGCAAGCTGTAAGCGGTGGATCTGGCTTCGCCGGGAGCAAGCTGTTAGCGGTGGATCTGGCTTCGCTGGGAGCAAGCTGGTAGCAGTGGAATGCTCGCTCTCACCTCTAACAATCTGCCTTCGCTGGGAGCAAGCTGTTAGCGGTGGATCTGGCTTCGCTGGGAGCAAGCTGGTAGCGGTGAAATGCTCGCTCTCACCTCTGACAATCTGGCTTCGCTGGGAGCAAGCTGGTAGCGGTGGATCTGGCTTCGCTGGTAGGGGTGAAAGTAGCTTCGCTGGAAGCAGTGGATCTGGCATTGCTGGGAGCAAGCTGGTAGCGGTGGATTGGGCTTCGCTGGTAGGGGTGAAAGTGGCTTCGCTGGGAGCAAGCTGGTAGCGGTGGATTGGGCTTCGCTGGTAGGAGGGTAATACTACATGATTTCGTGGAAGAATAATCGAACAGTAAAATACCCGATGCGGGTGATTGTGATGGTGGAGATGGTGATGGTGACGATGGTGATGGTGGTGATGGTGATGGTGGTGATGGTGGTGGTGGTGATGGTGATGGTGGTGATGGTGATGGTGATGGTGATGGTGATGGTGGTGACGGTGATGGTGGTGATGGTGATGGCGGTGATGGGGATGGTGATGGTGGAGAAGACGATTGAAAAAAGGGGGTTGATGGAATGCATGCAGTATGAGAAATTTGCATCATTCTGTAATTCAATAGTACATACGGTAAGACGCGCATAACATTCTCATAACTCCGCTCGAATGGCCAAGGTACAGGGTTGGCAGTCATAATCTATCGGAAGCAACGGTAACACAGTGGTAACAGGGATACTATATCACGGTTACGGTTGCACTGAAGGTTTTCCCGACGCCTCTCACACTGTTCATGGAGTTTTGGGATTTTTGATGACTCTCATCGGTACAAGACGAGAAATAGTGTGGGCTTGCGAATTGCGATGAATGCGAGAATTGGATTCTCACTTCAAGTCACTGCAACGCCGGGATTCCATTCACTCTATGACTGGTGTTTTCAGACGATGTGGCTGTTTTCAGGTGAGCCTGAAGATCCAGAAGATGAGACTTGGATGGAAAAGCACGGGATCGAGGCACTGTATTCCGCAGTGAAGAGTTTGATGCATGCAATCCGGACTGATGACCCGGACGCTCAACAGGATGCGGCACACCGGATGATTGAAATTGCAAAGCCCTGGACAATAAGGAGGTGGCCAGAATCGAAACTCGCGAATGGGAAACCACTTGTTCGGATCCCGAAAGAGAATGCACATCTTGTTGATCCCGAATGGACTGAGGAAGAGCAAGCTAAACTAAAGACCCTTTTGGAACGATACACTTCACAAGGTGCTTCAGGAGTGTGGAGGGTTCATAGATGGCGGCTGGCATGTTTCTCATTGGAATTGGGAGACACTAAAGATCGGGATGACGTCTCAGGACAATGGTACAATGAATGGCCACTCGATACTTGGGTGGATTCTCCAATTTTCCGATGGCTGACAGACACATTTTTGCCAATGCTTGTCAATGCACCTGCGGAGTATCCCGAACCTGATGAAGATGAAGCATCAAATGAGGCGCTCCTGCACCAACCTGAAACATATGAAAGTGCCTTGCCTCGTGCACCTCCTCCTCAAAAGGTGGTGCTATTTTGTCCTCTTCCTGGCCAAGTTTGTCATTTGAAGTGGTGGCTCACCGAGTTTTTTGGGGATCATGTAGATATATTCTACATGTATGCGGAAATGGGCGACAATGAGCGCACTGAAATGCAGCTCAAATTCCAAGATTCGCCAAATCCCTCTGTATTTGTAACTACACCCAAAGTGGGTGGGACAGTTCTCAATCTCACAGCAGCAAACCATGCGGTAATAACTCAGAAGTTCTGGGTAATGAATGAGCAGCGACAGGCCTTTGCATGGGTTGTCCGACTAGGGCAAAACAGAGTTCCAAACACATGGCTATTGAACACGGGACCCGGTGGTTATGATAGCAGAGCGAATGATCTCCACCAGCTCTCTGGAGTGGCTCACATGAGAGTCCTGCATGGCCTGATGAGCCGACCGAACATCACGACTTCGATGATATACCGCATTCTGGAGTGTCAGGAGGCCCATTCGAAGCAGCTCACGGAGCATGGAGACTTCGTGTCATCCGATGGTGAGGATCAATGATAATTATCTGGGCAGTGCAATCAACGTACGCCTCTTTAAACATTCAACCAACACAATCTCACCAAATGATGCATAATAGTCAAATGGTATGGAGAATCGGGCGCTGGGGAGGGGCCTAGGAGTATTGGTTAGAGTTCGATTGCTTTTTGTGTTAGTTGATTATTGTAATGAATATGAGATGAAGTCAATGTTCATCACATATTGGATCATCCAAATGAGGCTATGGTTCAGTTTACCAGATATCCGTTGAAAAGCAGGTGCGCCTGATTAATCGGCGACTAAGTCAAATTTTGCCGTGCCATATATATCTCTTTGTGAGAATGTGTTGATGCTGCAGATGCAGCTCATCGTATATTGTCTGTGTGGAAAAGTGGTACAGACATCAGCGAACGGGATTCGAGTTGTCAGGTGCGCCTGAACCTCCACGTGTGATTCCAATTATATGCTGCGTGTCTATTTCAGGCGCCACGGACACTAGAATTGCGAAAGCATTTGGGATATTCACTGAATCAACAATCCTGATCATTTACAGTCAATTGCAAAAGAGAATCGCTGTCAACTTCTTGACTTTCCTGAGACAGATCCAGCACAGTATATCTCTAATCGTCCACCGATAGAAAGACAGTGTAACCAATATCGAGTTAATGCATCGTATCCTGAGACACGGCTCGCGTATTTCACCCTTACCTGACGAATACAGCCGAGTATTTCGTCGCTCAGTAATGAAATTCAGGCACACCTCAGGTTTGACACCGCACGCATATTCAACAGCAAATTTCGACCAGCCGCCACTCATTATTAACATCCAATCGCACTCCAGGCACGCCTCTGAACCGTGTATACCCACTTCGTATTACCCTTGAGTGATTCATTTTGCTCCATGCCCAGCATATTTTCTTCCTTCTTGAATGCATTGAATCTGTGCCTGCCAGCACACAATCTTTCAGACACTGAACTTTTAGGTGCAGGCGCGGCTCATCCCGATTGACCCCAGCTACTATCTGAATCTATGCTGGATCGGTATGTCATGGCTGCTGCTAAAATGCCATAACTGTCATGCTCCGTGTCAACCCATCCGTTGGAGGAAGGTGTCCACCACACACTGAACTGGATTTTGACTAAGAGGTATGTTCGGACCTCTACGTTTCCACGATCCTAAAATAGCTTATGTTGTTCGAGCTCTATAATTGAGCTGCAGCTTCAGAGAGCTGATCTCAAAAGACAGCTTCTGCTCAGCGACTCTGCAGATGACCGGCAACTCCCACTCACCTGTATACCACACATCCTCGAACAGGCTTAAATTCACAACACTTCTACTGCAGACTTAACTACATTTTGACTAACTTGTATGTTTGGGCCACCAAAGCCCGTATCTTAAAATAGATTATGCGAACCGATTTCCATCAAGAGAGCTCGAAGAGATAGAGAATCTCAATACCAGTCTCTGCTCAGCGGCTCAATCGGTGACCGGCTAGCTCCTGCCTGAAGTTCGTGACAAATCATACACAGACGATATCTGATTTCTTCCAACGTCCAATCCCAAGAGTACATGAAGACCGAATCGTGATGAAAGTTCGAGTTATGACAACGCATTTTCTGAGAGTAAAAGTAATTGTCAAAGTAAGGCAAACTTGAAATCCCAGCCATTGCATTAGATTGAATCCTTCATGCCGATACAATGCTTGCTGCACCTCAAATGGCCGGCACTGCATGCTGTTACTCGTCTTTCCACTGTCAGATGAAGCCTCATGACGCATTCATATCGTTCTTATGCACTGCTTTGAATGCCAATATTTATGTTAAGTAAACATTGTAGCATTGAGACTCATAATGAGTTTGTGATTAAATGATGTGGTGTATACAAGATATTATGCGCAACATCTTAATGTGAGTGATAATTTATGACCCGTTCGCTAGCAATCTTGGCATTGACGACAACTGGAATTGATTAGCTTACCCCTGAACCTTCATTGTACCTTTACCATTCTTTCTCTATGTTGAATCTCTCCTTTGTAACCCCAAATCCTCCGTCTTCTCTTACACTGACAGCATACATATTGTGAATCCAGCAGACTCGGACCACTGAAAGTGAAGTTCTGCACACGACATTGCCTAATCGACCGCTAACTTTGCTGCAGACTCCTGAAACACCAGAATATCATGACAATATGGTGTCCATCCGACTGGTATACCGCATTCGGAGATTCATATTTATCCACTACCAGCAACATACTCAGTTTGAACCCATGTAACTTGAAGTGTTGCCACTCAGCAAGGTCCCAACTCTATCCTCCATCAAAGTTCTGCAACATTCTGCAACACACCGACGATTCTGTGCCACACCATCACCGCTGATATGCTCGAACTAGAGGCACAATGAACTACCTTCGGCGGAGTCATATGCAGGGGCGGGATCATGCTCAACCCAGTTCTCAGTATTCCATATGTCTGGCCCTGAGAGTTAGTTAATGATACAACCTTGTTAATGTCTCGAGTTCTTCAGGTGTGTCAAGATCTTCAGGTGCATCTGGTTCATTTCTAGGTATGTTGGCTTAAACCAACCTAGAAATCTTGCATCAATAGCGTACTTGGATACGAGTGCTAACGTTCGGGAATTGAGGGCATGAAGAATCCATCTAAACCAGTGCCACCTGACGCTTCCTAAATCACCACAAAGAACTAGCATTGACAATACAAATGTGAACCGCAGTCTTCCGGACTCTTTCCAGGCACGCCCCAGATTGCATCCTCTTCGGCCGAGGATCACTTTTTCCACGCACGCCTCCAATTGCCTCATCCTCGACCGAGTGTTACTTTGTTGACCTATTTTCCCGTTATTCTACTACACATCGTACTATATCTACCCTTATATACTTCTGTCTACATTTTCCAACTTCACTTCTTCTTCATCAACATGGAACCTACGGCCAGCCAGGTGAGGAATCACTATTCACAGACGAATCAAGAAGCACACCTTGAGAGAGCACTTGCATGTGCATTATCGAAGACAGCCAATCTTCACTGCCGATCAAATGTTTGAACTTCCAACCCAGCCTTCGGTGTACAGTATTGGAGATTGCTAATGTCCGCGATATAATTCTTATCAAGCAGGATGATGACGATACTGATCAGGAGCTCAGCGAAGACGAATGTGAAGACCTTGGAGAGTCCACCTTGTCATCCGATATCAAAGAAGACGATTTGGACAACCAGCAGGAGGTACTTTATCTAGACCAGGCGCGCCGTGATAAGTCAATACGAACTACAAGGGTTCCACTGCCAAAGAAACAGAGCCGTGCGGATACTGTCATTGCACGCACTTCACTTCCAAATCTGCGACATCTGGCCGGGGCCCTTGCACCACCATTGCTCAAACGCCAAAAGTCAGCCATCAACATATTACGCGAGTCTGATGTTATACCCGCCCAGGCCCTCCCACTTCCCAAGGCTGGTGGAGACCAGAATGTTCCTCAACCAAAGGCTGGTGGATATCGCAATGTTCCTCAACACCAACAGACGACTTTTGGGGTAGCGAAACGGTTCAGGAAAGCAATCGTATTCACAAAGACTCCCTGCCCAATCATTTCCGATGAGAAGTACTCAATGGTTGATGAAGTTTGGAAACTAGCCATTGAAGCCCAGGATCGTCAGCAGGCATTAGCAGGTGGTCCTGTTGGTACACCATCAGTGTGTCAATTGCCCAGTGGTCCATCTCTTAAAATTGATCTGCAAACCCGTGAAGCTTTAAGTGTTAATTCTGTTTTCTGCTCCTCGATTGGACTTATGATGATAACATCAGAAATATCCATAGTTAAAACTAAAGATTAGTACCATTCGAGGGTGTTTGGCAGATGGAGCTTGTCGAACTATTGTCCGAAGTTGCCGGTTGGATTTAGGATCAGAGACTAAGTTTCGAATACAAGTCAGGGAGCTCCTGTTTGACAATGCTTATCTCTCGAAGATAATCGATGATAAGAAGTCTTGGTTCATGCGGATGGAAGTGCTTGACGTAATCTACCACCAATTTTTCTTCACCGCCAATAGCTTGGGGCGACAACCGACGACATTGCAGTTCTTTCAACCTCTAACACCGCAGACATTAGCGCTTGTGGCTGCAGCTATTCATTGTGCACTGTCTGAGTATGCCACTGGAAAGAAGGTTACAGTTATGTTTTCTCAAGATGAATATCGAGGTAAATTTTGCCCTTCCACGATGATAAGATTGTATTACTGCAGAAGCCACTGCACTTCTCATCAATTACATATGGTGGGCTGCTTCATACCCCCCCTCCGCAATGGTGCACATCCGCTCGAATAGGCGCTCCTCAATCCCCATCGGCGCTCCTCAGTCTGGATTGGCGCTTTGATATTTCATTCAGCGCTCCTCAATCCCCTCTCCGACTTCAAATAGGAGCACCTCTATTTCATTCCAGACTCTGTACCTCCCTCCCCTTTTGGCGATGCTCAGCATGGATGGCTGCTCCGCTGGCTAGGCGCTCCTTAACCCCCGTCGGCGCTCCTTGGCCTGGCTTTGCTCCCTCAATCACATTCCGCGCTCCTCCATCAACATCAGCACTCCCCTTGCCCACCCTGCACTCCACATCAGGCACTCCTCCATTGCTGGAGGCGCACCTCTTCTTCCTCCAAATTCTTCATATTGCCTTTCGAACTCTATTTTGATTCACTGCAAGCTAACTTCTCATTTCCAACCTTTTAGATATCACAAATCGAGCCAAGCGACATTGGAATTCAATTTCACCCACTTGCCAGACTCGAATCATTCGGAAATACAAGGAGCGCTTCCAGCTTCTTTGCGCCGTTGATGAATTGTGTGTTCCTGCGTTTGTCGGCCCTGATGAGATGGGAGATTTAGTGGATGACATTGAGACTATGATCGATTGATATCATTCCGATCGCTTAGTCGGGTTATTGTTTCAGTTTTACCAGCTTTCATTGTTGAATCACTCGCCATTTTCTTTGGTTCTCCTTAATGTACCGATGCAAACAATAGAATGTTGAATGAGATGCTGGGTACTATAGTATGATTTAGAAGTTGATAATGAACAATAATCTATGAATCATACGTTGAGGGTATTCTTATTGCTCGGGGTACATCCAGCGAATCTCAGATACTTCCTGCCGTCCTTCCAAAGAATATCCATAAGGACCCAGGCATCTCTCAGAGTTCGTTTGGGATTTCCGCATTGGTTGGGCGACAGTCCCAGGTGCTCCCAAACTTATCACAACCGCTCCCATGGTGCTCCCGTACCAGTCATCAGCGGTCCCAGTTACTCCGAAGGCCGGCCGGAATGCCCTCCTAGGGTCTGATTCTCTCCTGAAATTGACGCTGCTTAGTTTACACTCCGCCTCCTCTCACACACTCCTGGAGGCTCCCAGCGACTAAATTACATTTTGCTGATGTAGAATGGACAATATATGAAAATGGGTGTTAACAGAGTGTCAACAGAGCGTCAATGGAGCATCAACAATCTTTGGTCTTTTAAGTACCATCATTGAACAGTGATTTGGTTGCTGTTATGCATAACCAACATATTAGTGGCTGTTAGAAGCACAAGAACTAGCAACATGGTGACTGCTCCATTCTGAAAAAGTGTCTCAGCGCAGTATTGACAATTTTTAGCCTTGCATCCCGGGTAATCCAAGATCCTGTTGGTTGCAGACAGCCATCGATGAGATAATGGAAACCTTTACAGGCCAAAACATATGCAACATGCGCTGTACCACATCCTGAAAATGCGCATCAATGGACCGTTAACAGTATTCAGTACTGCATATGTTGTAAGCAAGGCAATGTGCAGACCTTCGAGTACATTACAGTATTATTGACCACTTTGATATGGAACAAAACCCCTTAACATAGGTAAAGCATGGATTCCAAATTCATTGATATTACAAACTGCAGAAGGTCTAAAAACTTATTATTGGTTGTTGAATACGAAATTTTGATAAGTTACCATTATCAAATTGCTAAATAAACACCCTTTGATGAATCTATAGATGGACTGGTGGGCAACCCATTGACAATGCATCCAATTCAGACTGGCTGGGAGATTTCCATTGATCTGTACCCAAGTTGACAGTTTGGGTTGATTGACCACCCAGGTAGCAAATTTGGCAACAGTTAGGTTTGGACCTGGATCTGGACACAAAGTGATGGTTCAGAACTGTTGTCAACACTACCACTGGCACAGCAAGAGGTTGAAATTGTTTATTTGCCAAATTAATGAGTATAAACCCTGTAATTCCAATTTGGCCCAGCTGGAGTAAAGTTCACTTCAGAAATATTGTATGTTAAAATGAACCAGCCAGTAGTATTGATTCCAGAGGCATTTTCAGCAACCCAAGTGACCACAGAAGACAATATGTACGGAATTATGAGCCTGCCGTGATCCTACAGAATCCATACAGAGCTAAGAACAGGGGTTTAGTGCAAGTTGATGCAGAGCCACACCTTAAGTTTTTATATTTGTAGACCAGTAGATCTAGAGGCTTGTCTGTCACCACCTTACAATTAACTCATCATCAATGTATTACCCCAATCATCATCATTTTCCGTCTCTTTTTTGTCCCATTCTCTGGGTTTTTTGGTCCATACAGTAGCAGATCGCATTCATGATTTCGTGGGCCTCTTTTCGCTTTTCATTACTCAGCAGAAATTTAAATTCAAACTGCTGGGGATTGATATGTGGGTTTTTAGGATCAGACACCCTCTTCCATCTTCTCCAAGAAAGAACCCAACACTCTTCTACCGCCTTCAAGTAATGCACCACCGCTGATTAGGATTTGTAACAGTACCACGAAACACGGCCTCATGTGTCCTCATACTCTTCGAGGCATGCATTTGACCAACAATGGTCGCATAAAACTCCATCTCTCCGTTCTCCGCACGTTTCATCTTTCGTTCGATTATTACAACTAATGTATTGGGGGGGTAATCCATGTCCTCTGGTTCTCTGAATATCAACGCCATATCTCGTTGAAGCGGAATTGGGCGCGTTCGCTCCCTCCGCACTGGTCTCAGCAGCAACTCGGCGCCGGTTTCCAGGGACCGGATGGTACACTCTCTGGTGAGCATTTCTTCCCGAAAGGCTTCTTCTTCAGCATTCTCCCTGTCCTCAAAAATGAACCCTCGATATTGTACGTGTAGACCTTCGGTATCACAGATTCCTATCGGTGTGCGCTTATATAAACTGTAAGGGCTGTCGGTAATAGTGGATAGTGCCCATCGGAACGGCGACATGGAGAGTCTCTGTGTCGTAACTTTGTACTCACACCAGAGCACGCTACTGGGAATCTCTCGCATCATCAAGTAGAAATTTGCCATCCTCTGATCTATGGTTGGTGCAGAAAGGATTTTGGAAACGTCTAGCGCCACGAGCGACGCTATGCACACTGGCACGTCCTCGACCTTACTGGTTGACCGGTGTTCCACAGCTTTGTATATCAACATGAACCTGGATAAACTCGGTTTTTCATCTCTCAGGGAACGCACCGATGGAATTAGAGACCCCATGCCCAGCATTACATGAAAGTCGAATAGCAGACTTCGTTCCTCAGACATTAGTTCGGTAGTGTCGTCCGTTGCCCGGCGTGCCGACTTTCGGTTTCGGTCATACTTTTGGTACAAAAACGGTCCATCACGCATTTGAAAGTATAGTTTCCCATTGCCTTCGTGTACGTGTGAATCACTGGCGAGCGCAACTTCCTGTAGTGTCCACAGCCTCTTCGCCCACCCACTGCACTCAATCCGGAGTCCAAGTTCCATGAACGAACTCGTGTGAGAGTCGACGATCTCGAGTTCTCGGTCCAGAACCAGCACTGCTGTCGCTTCACTAAACGTCTCGCCTAGTAACTGAATGGCTTTACGACGGTACATCTTCGCACTCGGAGCAACTGGGATACACAGAGTATCCATCCAGAACCCGACGGGACAACCCGCGGAATCGGGATCGTGGAGTCTGAACAATTCGGAAACGTAACTTTGTAGTCGGAGGATTCGACATTTCGGGAGCGAGTTGGCGAAGGGATTTCCGAGGCCATCAGCCCCTGGTATAATAATACGGGTCAGTTTCCACATCAGACACTGGAATTGAAAACTAACAAACATGAGATATGGCGATATAGGGGTACTCGTCGTCCCCAACAACTCTCAGCCCAAGTTGGTCTGGTATGATGACCTTGGGGACTTTGCCTGTGGCCAGGACCTCCACCAGCTCCTGAGTATCAATCCCGATAGACTCACATACACAATCGCTATGTACATGTCTAGTCTTATACGTGGCCTCGTCGGTCTGGTACGCCCCACATACCTTCTCCCCGCAGAGCTTATGGTCCTTGATCCTTGGGCGCTCCAGAAGTGAGGCGGCCACCTCCTCAGCCAGCGACATCTCAGCGAGCTCACTCGGACACCACCCTTTTTCCTCCAGTTCTTCTTCAACAAAATCTGTTAATTGGTCCATGCCCTCGCTTCCTAGCAACGGATTATCCAGGCTTTTGGTTATACGTTTCTAAGTCCATCCCTCTTCTGTAGTTGCCTCAAACCATGGCAAGTCCAAATGAGAGAGTAGATGCAGCCCAACCAGGCGCACCACATTGTCCAGCGACTGGAATACCCTGCATTCTGCATACGTATACTCGAACCTCTTTCTGTCCAAATCTGTCTTCTCGTCGGTCAACATAAGACGAGCATGTCTCGCCACAGACAGAATTCGTTCCATCACAGCTTTTTCGCCCAACTCGTCCCTTTTTTTTAGAGCGTCAAACCATCGTTTTGGCAGTCCGTTCAGCTTCTCCGTAGAAACGGAATTCCCACCAGCCACCACAAATTCTTGCTTCACATCAATCTCCATCCCGCATAACACCGACACCTCTTCCAACACCCCAAAAAACAACCAGGCCTGCAGGAATGAAGCTTTTTTTGTGGCGAGTACGGGGCGGCCATCGGAATGGGAGAAAATCGGTGGTCCTGGCGGCGGCGCATAATCATCTTTCAAGGACTCACGACAAATTCCCGGAGGACACAGGATATGGCACACCATATCGGCAGTGTGGACTATCCAGCCACAACGTTGAGGAAACGTCCAGAAATCGAGGTGGTCATAGGGAGCTGAGGCACATAGGTGTGGCACCGTGAAGGGGGTGAATTCGGGGCGGGGAGGTATGTCTGCGGAGATGTGCGGCATGGTGAACGGGATGAATTCGACGTCGCATTGTGGTGGGCGTAACGGACTAGCCGAAAGGCCAGCCCCTTGACCTGTCAGCGGTACGGTGATGGAACTCTGCGCGGATTCCGGGGGTAACGGTATCAGCCTCTCTTCCGCACTACCACCGGAAGCCGGCATGGCGATGCTTGAGTGTTCATGAACTGGCTCCGCTGGGGTCAAGGGCTCAGTCGGCACGGCGACCTGGCTCAGTCGAACGCTGATACCGAGATCCGCCCGCACGAGGGATGGCTCTGTGCTGGTGGCAAGCAGGGGCATGGGTAAACCTGATCGCACCTGCGTCCTACCTAGACATATACCAGGTAACGTGCGAAGCGGAGAAGAGAGTCCCACCAGTATGGAATTGCTCCGGGAGGTTTTTTTCAATCAGACAAGAGTGTGGGTCGATTACTATCGTACAATCTAGGTAGTGGCTTGCGTTGCAGTCAGTGACATTGGAAGCCGTGACAGCAGCCAATAAGTGGGCGGCTATTACAGAGCCTTATATTAACACACCGATGTGTTCATGCAATGTCGCTCTCATTGGTTGATTAGTGGTACGTACCGGTATACCTGCACAAGTATTTATCCCGTTCAAATTTAAACACTCAAGCTGATTTAATCCAGTTTCACTCAGATTGAAATAAAATGAGTACAAGTATAGCATTTTTGTAAGACCAGTCTTTGACCGAACCACCTAATCTCCACCTCCTACATGGCTACGTTTATAAGGGGTACACGGTTGCAAGACGTCCTATCCACGCTATGAGCGTTCGAGGACATATAGTACAGGTGAGGACAATATATACAATGGCAGTCGAGAAGAACAATATCAAGCCACCCCAGCTGAATCCGTTAGGGGGGTCGAGGAGGCTCACCCGCTGGCTATCCCCTAATTCTCCATTTCTTGGGCTTGCGTGGCTGAGGACAGAACACACGGCTATCGCAGTCCCATCTTCACCATTTGACTTTTGGTATTTTAGGTGTTATATACAAAGTTGCAAGGCACTCTAGTCTGCTTCTTGCATGATTGAGGACGGCATACATTAGTGAGTTGCCTTACCCATAAGGACATTATACAGTGTAGTAGTCGAGAAGAGCATACACTGCCGCAAGCCAATCTGCCAGTACGCTTTTTGGATGGACTCTGGCAGCATGCACCAGTTGCGAGCTATGCCATCTCCACATCCTGGGCAGTACAGAGGACTCTGCCTTGGGCAATGAAGAAGTCTAAACAGCTGCAAGCCATCCGTCTCCAGCTCTTGAGCAACTGGGAAAAATATGAACCACTACCAGGAAGCAAGAAGTTGAATTCGAATATCTCCGGGCGTTGTGCTAAAACCTGTCAAGACCCCAACAGGTTTGATTACATTCTCCGCATCCGATGCTCGTACGTATATAAAGCCACATCTTCTACTTTATTAACGCAATGCCACACTCATTTCCGTTTCTCATGCCCGTCGGATTGACTCGTCTCAGGCTCTCTTTAAGTATACCGTGTGTAATTCAGGGATTTCATCGACTTAACCTTCTCTTGGGCCTGTTGGAACAGATTTTCTATCGGGGTGCTTCCCATGGGCATATGGATATCGATATCGCGGTGATCTATTAAAAACTTGGAGCTGATGCTTCTTCAAGATTTGAGTTGGATCTCCACGTACACCAACGGCTAGCTTACAGAGTTCTCTACCATCATTGGCTCCCTACTTCAATTCCGATGCATTAGCGTTGTTTTCTATCTAAAATCCAAAGGTTCTCTTCAGGCTTCTATCAACGACATATAGAAGATTTGTATACCTGGGAAAGGGAGGGTTCTATCCGCAGATTCCGTTCTAACAGGCTTCCATAGGCCGGTGACAAATCCTACTTAGTTGCGAATTGAACAGATTGAAGCACAAGCTGCTACTACCCGAAGGGATTGGTGTATAACTGCTATCACAGACAATATACGGGGCCATCAATGGGTTTTGATGTGACAAAAAGATTCAAAACGGACTGGAACTGCAGGTTTTAAAAAACCACATGTTCCCAAATCTAAGATAAAAGTATATACAAATCCATTCCCATCAATTATATTAAACACCATATTGGGGGGCGCGCCGCCCCCCCCCCCCAAACACACAAAAAAAAAAAAAAAAAAATAAAAAAAAAAATATATTAAACCCCATATTCCCCCCCCCCCCCCCCCATCATACTTCCACCACTTTACCATCTAATTCCTAACCCTTTTCTTTTCACTCGCCTTACACCCGAATCCCCACGCCATCTGACTAGCCGCATACATCTCGACCTCAAGCTCATCCACCCGCGTCCACACAAGGCCAAGATTCCTCTGGAAACCCCTTCCAACAGAAATAACACCCTCAAACTCCTCCTCCAGCAACTTCTGTGCCTAGGTGGTAGTCTCAATCGTCCGCACAGCAGAGAGCACACACTTAGTCCCCTTCAATGCCTCTTAATCTTCTTTGCAAACTGCGCCTGGTATCCCCACCCGGACAAAATCATCTGGTCGTGTGAGCACCCCCGGAAGAAATATCGATGAGGTCCACCCCGTGGGCGGCAAGAATCGGTGCAAGCTGTACGGACTGCTCAACAGTCCATTATGGAACGGAAGCATCGAGCCAGCCATCGGCGGAGATACGAAGGAACAATGGTATGTCCTCTGGGATTACAGCGCGGACTGCGTCAACGATTTCGAGGGTGAGACGAGTCCGGTTCTCAAAGGATCCACCGTACTTGTCGGTGCGTAAGCTGCTGGCAGGTGAGCAGAAAGAGTGAAAGAGGTATCCGTGTGCGTTATGAATTTCGATAACGTCGATTCCAACCTAAACAACACGTTTTGCAGCTGCGACGAAGCCGTCGACAACAAGCTTGATGTCCTCGTGGGTCATCTCCTTTGTTGCGGGGTCGTTGGGAAGGAATGGAATTGCGGAGGCACCGAGAACGTTGTCAGACCATCCGCCGTTTTCTTTATCGGCCGAGGCACCGGGGAGAGCCGTGGGGCAAGTGTGCTGGCTTTGCGGCCGGCGTGAGCGAGCTGGATTCCCATCTTCTGTCCCTGAGTGTGGACGAAATCGACGACTTGCTTCATGGGGGCGATTTTCTCGTCTTTCCAGAGACCGACGTCTTCGGGGGTGTTGCGGCCCTGTGGGGGTTAGTGGGGGGTAGAAGGTGGGGGGGGGAGGGAATACGACGGAGAGGACGGCGGTGGCCTCAATGATTGAGTAACCGGGTCCACGAGTGAAGATTCCACCAAGATGAGCCATGTGCCATGGGGTCTTCATACTATCCTATGCGGAGTATTGGCA
>Ga0307515_10014168_pt1 | contig 14819 bp, 8 predicted proteins | sample 17_EM_MG_FD_194513 | JGI IMG/M metagenome (GOLD analysis project Ga0307515, IMG submission 194513) | Populus trichocarpa ectomycorrhiza microbial communities from riparian zone in the Pacific Northwest, United States - 17_EM | ecosystem: Host-associated > Plants > Roots > Unclassified | place... | reverse complement strand
TACTTAGATCACAGGCAACCCTGACTACCTCATATTTATTTGTGTGGATGTTAATTTTGTAAATGATAAAAATGTGATAACAATAGAGACAGTAATTAAAGATGAAATTGAATAATGTACACAAGTTCAGGCACCAAAATGATCATTGCACCTAAAAACATTGCAAAAAAAAATTGGTCCTCTTCTCCACTCTATTATAAGCGGTAGTATTCTATCAAGAAAGTCTCTCTCAAGAGCAGCTGTTTTCACGGCAATTCTTGTGGCTTTCACTCTCCGTGTCTTGTTCGACCGTCCCTTTTCCTCTTCCTTCTCACGTAGATTATAGGAGTTCTGTACTAACAAAACCAAAGTGAACACGGATCCTTCTTATTTAACCCATCTCTTCGTATTCTTCTCCTACTTCTATTTCTTTATCCTTGTCTTTCCCTTTTCTTGTCAATTAGTAGCTTTGGATCAATCTCCCTCTCCCTCTCTCTTTGCCAACTTAGAAATATGAACAGATAAGGCTATAAAAGCTTGCATCTTTCACACCCTAGATCTGCTTCTCTTCATATTATCAACACAAGGTATGCCAGAATGTTATTTTTCAGTGCCTGTAATCTTCAGCTCATTCATCATTGTATCTTGGATTTGTTTTACATCATCTGGGCTTCTTTACTTTTTGCAAATCATGTGAGACATGACTAAGTCGTAATGGATCTTATGTGATCTTGATGTGATCCCTTTATAATACTTGGTTTTAGCAAAAGGTTGTCATTATAAGGCTCAATTATATAGATCTGCATTGTTTTCTTGTTACATCTTTATTATTTTTGCTTGTAATGTTGTGTTTTGTGGTTATTTGTAATGGGATTTTTACGACAACCTTTTATCAAGTTTGAATCTCTTGCTTTTTTGTGGTAGTAGTTTTTATCTTTTTGTTTAAGTTTGTCATTATGTATGCTAAAAGTCTGTTACTTTTTCTTGAAGGTTAGTTGATTTGATCCATTCTCGATCTAAGCATTAATATTTGTTTTGTGCTACCTGTGTTCGATGCCAATTCAATTTCATAAGATAAAAAGATTTTATGTTTTCCAATTACGCTTACAACCTTACGAATGTGGATATATTGCTGTTTTAAGGTTGGACTTGACAAATCGGGATGAATTTCTTGTATATTTTGGGAGCTATGCTACTTTATGTGTGTAAAATATATGATGAAATGCGATCTGAAAATTTTGACCGATGTGTCAAAATGTATGCTTTGTAGGCTGTGTCGCTGTGAGATTTGTCATGGTTTGAACTTTGATATGCAGGTGTTCAAAATTTTGAGAATTGATTGGCTATAGGAGAACATGGCGTTAGGAAAATATAGCAGGGTAGACAATAGAAGACAAAATTCGAGTTACTGCTCGACAGTGACAATCACGGTGTTTGTGGGTCTCTGCTTGGTTGGGGTATGGATGATGACATCGTCTTCTGTGGTTCCTGGACAAAGTGTTGATGCTCCTGCTCAGGAAAACAAGAATGAGGTGAAGCAACAAGTTCCTGAGAGCAATGAAATCAATCCTAAGCAACCTGAGGACAGCCCAGGTGATTTGCCTGAGGATGCAACACAAGGAGACAGCAGTACACCTGAAGAGAAGCCCGAAGAGAAGCCCAATGAGATTCCTGAAGAGAAGCCCGATGAGATTCCTGAAGAGAAGCCCGATGAGAAGCCGGAAGAGAAGCCGGAGGAGAAACCAGAAGAGAAGCCGGAGGACAAGCAAGAAGAGCAGCCTGAGGAGAAGCCAGAAGAGAAGCCTGAGGAAAAATCTAATGAAGATACCAAGTCCGATGATGGGTCAACTACTGAGACACAAAATGGAGGAACTAATGCAGAGGATGGTGACACTAAAATCAACAATGGAGAAACAAACACAAAAGATGGAGGGACAAAGCCAGATGATGGTGAAAGTAATGCAGCTGGACAAGGAGATTCCGAGGAGAATTCAACGGAGAAGAAACCTGGTACTGATGAGACTGAAACAAAATTGGTCGAGAATACTGGTGAAGGTGAGGATGGGGAAACAGGGAATGATAAGATAGATGAGAAGGTGGATCAGAAAGATAGTAAGGAGGCGGATAAAAGTTCTGATGGGCAGGCCAACAACCAGAGTTCAGGCGAGTTACTTCCTTCAGGGGCTCAGTCAGAGCTTTTGAATGAAACGACCACTCAGAGCGGTTCGTGGTCAACTCAGGCAGCAGAGTCAAAGAATGAGAAGGAAACTCAAAAGTCTTCTAATCAACAAGGGGGGTACAATTGGAAACTGTGCAATGTCACTGCTGGGCCTGATTACATCCCATGTCTTGACAATTGGCAAAAAATTAGGAGTCTTCATTCTACAAAGCACTATGAACATCGAGAGAGGCACTGTCCTGAAGAACCCCCAACCTGTCTTGTTCCTCTTCCTGAAGGATATAAACGCCCAATTGAGTGGTCTACAAGCAGGGAAAAGGTACGTTCAATAAGTTTATGCAAGTTCATTGACTGCCTGCCATTTTCTTGCAATGTTGGATTAATACTCTGTGTTGTTGCAGATATGGTACCATAATGTTCCCCACACCAAGCTTGCACAAATTAAGGGGCATCAAAACTGGGTGAAAGTTACTGGTGAATTCCTCACTTTCCCTGGTGGTGGAACCCAGTTTAAGCATGGCGCTCTTCATTACATTGACTTCATAAATGAGGTGAACTGCGTTATATGTTATTTTAATGCCCTGTTTTTGTGTGTTTTATGAGTTTATTTATGGTTGCTACTTTGCTACTCTCCTCCCTTTGGGTTGCAAGCATTCTGGAGTTACTAATGTGATTGTGCATACCTGGCTGTGTGTTATCATTACAAATATTGTTGTCTTTAGTTTTCTGAAAGTAAACTTAAGATTGTGGTTGAGTGGTAAGCTGTCTTAAGATCTTTGCCTCATGAATAATTTTGACCCCCCCTATTGGTGGTTATTCTAATCAATAAAGTTCTAGTTTGGCTGGATCTAGGTTACCCCTGCACTTGATGGCCTGCATCTTGGATATAAAATTGGATGCATGGTATATCCAAATTCTTAAGTCATCACTAAATAAGCATGGTATTGGAGGCTTTAGGATGTGGTTTGAAAAACTTGAAAGATTGGAAAAATAATTCAAAGGGAGGTGCAGAAGTTATTTTTAGGTTGGAAGAAAGATAGAGCTGCAGTGTGGGAGTTGATTTGGAAAATGCTGAGAAACTGAGTGGGGTAGCATAGACACTCGTGAAGGGGGAAATTATTCAGTCAGCTTTTCATTTATTGTCATGTGTGTTGAATGATTATTTGTACTTAGATACACTGTTCCAATTCTCCTGTGTACATTAAATCTTGAAATCTTTGATAATACAGCATCCCAACTTTTCCAAAATCCAGCAAAATTGCCTTTTCATGAAAAGCTTATTTATCAATCCCTTACATATTTACTGTTTTTTTTTTAATATATATAACAAGATGCATAAGCTTTCAATTGCTTTTACTTGAATTTTATGTTCCATTTTCCTGTGAGATTCTGAATGTTGAGACTTGTATGGTGCAGTCTGTGCCTGACATTGCATGGGGAAAACAAACCCGTGTGATATTGGATGTTGGATGTGGAGTTGCTAGCTTTGGAGGATATCTCTTTGACAGAGATGTTCTAACAATGTCATTTGCCCCTAAAGATGAGCATGAAGCTCAAGTACAATTTGCTCTTGAAAGAGGAATCCCAGCTATATCAGCTGTGATGGGAACAAAGAGGCTTCCCTACCCTGGCAGAGTTTTTGATGCTGTTCATTGTGCGCGCTGTAGAGTACCGTGGCATATTGAAGGTGGGCACTTAATTTGCATTTCCTCAGATAGGTTTAAAGCTCATCCAAACTTATATTATATACCTTTTTGGGCCGTGTTCTTTGATTTGCTCCATGTGCTGATCTCTTCTGATCAATACTATATAAAATGGGATTTCTTAGTTTTATTTAACAAAATATAGAGAGGAATATAAAATTTAATTTTGTTTTATCTTAATTGAGCAATTGACATATGCAGGTGGTAAACTTCTTCTGGAGCTGAATCGTGTGTTGCGACCTGGTGGTTTGTTTGTGTGGTCTGCTACTCCTGTTTATCAGAAGCTAGCTGAAGATGTTGAAATTTGGCAAGGTTGGTGATTTCTTAACCAAACATGAACTGATTTTTGAGAGAGTTGATGGATTCTAACATGTGCTTTTCATGGGAATTGCTTGCAGCCATGACCGAACTAACAAAAGCTATGTGCTGGGAACTTGTGTCTATTAACAAGGACACAATTAATGGAGTGGGTGTAGCTACATACAGGAAGCCTACTTCCAATGACTGCTATGAGAAAAGATCAAAACAAGAGCCTCCACTTTGTGAAGCATCTGATGATCCAAACGCAGCCTGGTAATTTTACTGTTAAGGCGAGGAATATAGTAATAATCAATGTTTTACTGCTAAAATTCTCTGTGGATATGTGTCTTTCAACCATTGCTCCATGCATGTGTATCTCATGAAATCTTTCTGCTCTTTTACATTTCTATTCACACACATACACACAAAGAAAAGTTGCATGTGAATCTGGAGAACATGCATTGAATTTGAAGGAGGTGCCATAATTTTTCTTAGAACAAATTTCCGTGCGTAGGAATAGCTAGCATGCATCACAAGGTGCATAACTTCTATAATTTAATTTCGTTCTTGTGCTTAGGAATGTGCCACTGCAAGCATGTATGCATAAGGTGCCTGTAGATTCACTGGAACGTGGGTCTCAATGGCCAGAGCAATGGCCGGCAAGGTTGGGTAAAACACCTTATTGGATGTTGAGTTCCCAAGTTGGAGTTTATGGTAAACCAGCACCAGAAGATTTCACTGCAGATTATGAGCACTGGAAGCGGGTGGTCTCCAATTCATATCTAAATGGAATTGGAATAAACTGGTCATCTGTGAGAAATGCCATGGACATGAGATCTGTTTATGGAGGGTAAGCACAATTTTTGTTGTTTCTTGTTGAAAGTGTTAGATGATTAATGCTCCTGTTTATTTCTCTGGCAAAATACCACACCTAACAACTTTTTATCTTTCTTGCCATGATTTTTTATAATGTAAAAATTTGTTATGCTGGCATGGAGAATAATCTACTTCCCCACCTTCCCTTTTAGCAGGGTTTGGTGCTTTTGCAAAGCTACATAATAAAATGTAAATATTGCCTTTTTTATTTGGTCTGATATTCTTGTTGTGTTGGCAGTTTTGCTGCAGCTCTGAAGGAGTTGAACGTGTGGGTCATGAATGTGATCACGGTAGACTCGCCAGATACTCTACCTATAATTTATGAACGTGGGCTGTTTGGAATTTATCATGATTGGTGTGAATCATTTAGCACTTATCCTAGATCTTATGATCTTCTCCATGCGGACCATCTATTCTCCAAGGTTAAAAAGAGGTATATAATAATAATCTAAAGTGCATTTCTTACCGCTGAAAGTTTCACTTGATAAACCTCACTGTTTCTCTGCTTTCTGTGTCTAACCTTGCAATGGTTTGTGAGTCTTACAGGTGCAGTATGGTGGCTGTATTTGCGGAAGTTGATAGAATTCTGAGGCCGGAAGGGAAGCTCATTGTCCGGGACAATGTTGAGACCATGAATGAGCTGGAGAACATGGCAAGGTCTATGCAGTGGGAGGTTCGTATGACCTACTCTAAGGACAAGGAAGGATTGCTGTGTGTCCAGAAATCCAAGTGGCGACCCAGAGAGTCAGAGACACTCACTTATGCTATTGCTTAAGCATGATTCCAGCCCAGTCATTGGCACTTCCATTCTCGGTGCTCTATTGCAAGTGAGATTAGGTATTCTTTTTGCTCTGGTTGCTAATTACAATTCATGTAACAGTATCTTCATGTTAGCTTATCTACCATGATAATTAGGATTGTCATTGCCAGATGTTTTTCGTATCTTTTAGTTTTATGATTTCTTCATCCCAAGATTTGTGTCACAGTTTCAGTTAATATTATTGTTAAAAAGAGGACAATGCATTCTTTAAGTGTAAAGTCCAATTGTTATAGGTTTGGACGAACATCAAATTTTTTGAATATCATATGGAATTGTGTAATGCTGAATTTGTCTCTATTGCATCTCAATGAAAGAAAAGTTGATTGTGGACAGCTACATTTTGTACGGCACTTGAAAAGAACATGATGACCCTTTTTTACTTGCTCCTATTGGAGATTCAATTTTTGTTTCCTCACTGTCTTAACAATGGTTTTGCAGTTCTGTAATTGATTTTTGCAGACTGTCTATTTTACTCCATTTTCCTTTGTCCTGAAATATATTTGTCAAAAACCGAACCTCATGTATGTTCTCTACAAGGAAAATGATGCGCAACTGGCACATTATTTCTATCTAGTTTGGATCTCATCTGATAAATGATACAGTTTGCAATTTGCATGAACAAACATTCGCCTTTGTTCATAAAACCCTAATTTATTTTAGCTTAATATGTATAGCTTTGCTAGAGTGACGAGCATTAAATTAACCTAAGATGAGAGATTCTTTCAATCACGACGTAAGTTACAACAAAATTGACTGCTTGTCAAGTTTCCCAGATTCAATGGAAGAGGTTCAGAAGAAACTATGTGAAACCATCTTCTTATCTTAACCCCAACAATTAAACCAAAGCTTGTCACCATGGAGGCATATATCAAAGCCCAAACCGATCAATACTTTGAACACAAGTTAGATTAGGTCATGGAAGTAATCTACTTCTCCACAAAAGCAGCTTTATCTATTAAAAAATCAGCCAAGTCTTTTATTTTCCCTCTTCACATGCCTATTTTCCTGTTCTTCTTTCCAGTTATTTCAGTCCACAAAACAAGCCTTAACATTACTATCAAAGTTAAAACCAATCTGTTACACTTCGGAGAGGGCGTGTGTGTGCATGGGAGAGAAACGGAAGATGAAAACCATGGAAATAGAACGGATGGCCACGGTGGAGGAAGCCCAGAAAACCCATGTTTAAAGAGTTGCAGCAGCAACAATCACAACAGTAAAGAGCAAGAACACTTCCTTCCTATAGCAAATGTTGGCAGAGTTATGAATAAAGCGATTCCAATATGAAAGACGCGAAAGAAACAGTTCAAGAGTGCGTCATCAGCTTTGTTACCGGAGAAGCATCTGATAAATGCCAAAGAGAGAAGAGAGACTATTAATGGTGATGATATTATTTGGGCCGTCACAACCCTAGGGTTTGAAGACTTTATCGCTCCACTTCAATTTTAGCTCAGCAAATATAGAGAGATTGAAGGAGAGAAGCTTACTGTTCCAAAGCAACAAAGAATGGAACAACAAAGGTTACAACAGTATCATCATCAACAAGAACAAGAACAAAATATGATATTACCTTACACTAATGTATATTCTTCCTCAGATCTTATGTCTCAGCCGCCATCTTTTATGACAGCTGATCATCAACCATTTCCTTTGCCTTTCTCTCCTAATTCCATCCTAAAACATTTACAACTCCAAAATCGATATATGCTAAGTGATCTCTAGTTTCACATAGTTTCTTTATTTTCGTTTTCACCACCCTTCAAAGAAAGTGATCTCTAGTTTCACTTTCCAATTAATTTAGCAGCTAATTTATTTCAAAATTAGATTTTGAACTTCAAAGAAAGTAACGCTGTTCTTAGATCACTTGAATGTTGGAGGACACCGAAATCGTTATTTAATTGGTCAAGGAAATAATATGGTTCAAATCATTTTATTCTCACTTGTATTCAAAGGAGGAAGGATTGGAGGAATAAATGGACGATAATGGCTCCTTTAATTTTTTTCGTTAACATAAAGTGCTCCCAACATTTCTTGTATTTATAGTAAACAAACACAATCTAATATATTTGTTGTATAAACAGATGGGATTGTTGCCCATTTTAACGAGTGGATCAATTACTTGCTTTGCTTCTGCTTCAATTAGTCGAACCATTCCTGTTGGACGTTAGTTGAATCATGCATCGATCTTCTGCTTCAATTAGTTGAACCATTCCTGTTGGACGTTAGTTGAATCATGCATCGATATCATATCTTCAATATTTATTAATAAATATCACCAAAAGAATCCAGTTTTAAAATAAATTTGGTATCTAAATTAAATTGAGAAAAACTTTGGAATAGAATTACCTTAACAGTGAAGGAGGTGGCTTCCTTTTTTTTTTTTTTTAATTCTGTTTTTTTTCGCTTTGATTTTCATCATTTTTTTTAATTTTATCATTTAATATTTTGTTAATTTTAAATTTATTTTGATAAATTATTTCAATTTATTTTTTATGAGATTATCGCAATCTTAAACAAACGTTTCGATATTTGTTTGTGTTTGGTTTGTGCTTGATTTTCCGAATGTATATTTTTGTTATCATATAATTAAGTAAAACATAGTTTGTTTTTTATAAAAAATTTCTTAAACCCAGTAGAGTCCATCACCCGGATCGTAAACTTGATAGATTAAACTGTAAAGACTAAGTCGATCCAATATGTTACTGTTTCAATATTTAATGTTAAACCGGTGCTAGGCAAGAAGTCGGGTTGAGAGGTTTTAAGGTTGAAATGTTGGGACGGGTTGAGAGGTTTTAAGGTTGACATGTTGGGACGAGTTTAATAATAATACCAAATAGTTCCCTGTGATATGAACTTTTTTTATGTTAGTTTTTTTTTATTAAAGTTGTAGCTTTAACAAAAAAAAGTTTAGGCCGTAAGCAATTATTTGACATTGTTATTAAACCCGACCCAGTAGGTCAATCTTGAAACCTTCCAACTTGTCTCATTACCTAGCCCAAGTTTAAATTTAACCTGCGTGGGAGTTGCCTTGACATGACCCTGACAACTTGATGGATCTAAAAGCAACCCGAATGATAGATAAAAAAATTGATTTGGCTTTTAAAAAAATCAAGATGATATATTTTTTTTAATATTGAGACGATGATATGTTAGATCGACATGAGTTTCACAGTTTAACCCGTGATCCGGATCATGAACTTTATTGAGTTTAATAACTTTGTTTTCTTAAACAAGTTTTTACTTACTGATATGATAACAAAAATAGACACTCGAAAACTTGAGCACCAATCAAATATTGGGTATTTGTTTGAGATTGCGATAACCTCATCAAAAGCAAACCAAAATAAATTATGAAGACTAGTTCAAAATCAACCAAATGTTGAAAGGTGAAATTGAAAAAAAAAGAGTAAAAAAGATTCAATAAAAAAAAGGAAGATGGAATTTATAAAAAAAAAACAGGAAAAAAAGGACCCGACTCATCGAGTAAACCTTGAAATCTCTTGATTCAACTCCTTGCCCAACATGTGTTGAAAATTAACTAGTATGAAAGTTACCCTAACATGATACAATAAACTTGGTGGGTTCAAAGGCAACATAAATGACCGGTAAGAAGTGTGGTTTGACTTTAAAAAAGTTTCAAGATAACATCTTTTGTTTTTAATATTAAGACGATGATATATTTAATCAACCTAAACTTTGCTGCTTCACCCATGATCTAGATTGTAGACTCCATTGGGTTAAACAACTTTGTTTTTTTAAACCATTTTTACTTAATGACATGAAACAAAAATATGTGTTCATAAAATTAAACACTAATCAAATATTAAGATGTTTATTTGAAACTATAGTAACCTAATATAAAACAATTCAAAACAAATTATGAAGATCAATTCAAAGTTAACAAAACTTTAAAAAATAAAATTAAAAAAAAAGTCAAAAAAGATTCAATCAAAAAAAGAAAAATGAAAGATGTAACATATTTGTTTTTTAAAGTTGTAGCTCCTTCATTGTTCATATGAACAAGTGAAGGAGTTGGGGTTTTACCTAAATTCTATCAGTATCAGAGATAATTGCCTAATAAAACTAAAAGACTTGGAAAACATCATCGAGCTTTATTGTTCATAATAATGAAGCTTTTGTTTTTCAACCCAACCCTTTTTTTCTCATTTTCTTTTTTTCCTTTTAGCTTCATACTTTTTTTTCCTCAATTTGTCCGGGTTGTCTTTGGAGTTACCAAGTCAACTAGATCAGATTGTGACAACCCCCATACATTTTAATTTTAAACCTGAGCTAGGCAAGGAGTTGGATCAAGATGTTTTTTTTTCCTATCAATTTTATCTTTTTTTTCCTCTTATTTTTGTCCTTAGATTTTTTTTATTAGTTGGCCAAGTTGCCTTTGGATTGACCAAATTGATCTGAAATTATAACCCAAAGTAGAGTGACGTGTCAGAAGGTTGCTCGTAAAATTTCAGTCTGATCCATTGGTCGAGTTAGGATTTATGCTTGATAGCATAAAATTGGCCAGCAGGTAATTTTTTACGCCAAAATCCAATTTTTTGTACTGTTTTATCTACTTAAATCATCCACATTTTAAATTAATTTATTGAGAACTCCCATCCCTATTAATAATACAAATTTTCCTCAAATTTCATTCATTTATAGGTTAAAAACTACGTGATTGCACACATGCTTTTACTAGCAGTCAAAATCATTTATGAGCATAACTATGCATTAATTCATTTGAAAATTCTAAAATACTTTTCTAAATATTTTCACCCCAAAATTATAAAACGTTTTCCATATTTATCATTAATTTATAAATTTTCAAGTTATGGGTCTATATCCTTTTCATTCGCCAAGCCATATTTCCCATATTTAGATGCGTTTTTAATATCAAATTTAAGCAGACTACATCAAATTTCATTAAATTATATCCCATAACATCACTTTTCTTTATTAATTTCATTGATTTTATCTAGGGGTTTACAATATTCTTCAATGGCGGTGGCAATGGCGGTGGCGGAGAAGAAAATGGTGGTAATGGAGGAGGAGGAGGAGGTGGTGGTTGTGATGTGATCGTGGTGATGGTAGAGGAGGTGGTGGTGAGATGAAGATGATGGTTGAAATAATTGGATGATATTGTAAGTAAATTACTATTTGTAAATGAGTTAATATTTGTAATATATTTAACATGTAAAATATTTTTTAATATTGGTGGTGAAGGAGGAGGTGGTGGTGAGATGATGGTGGTCGTGGTGGTGCGATGACAATGGTAGTGGAGGAGGTAGTGATGGAGGAGGTGGCGGTGGTGAGATGGAGGTGGTGATTGAATAGTTAGATAATATTATAAGTGGATTACTATTTATAAAATATTTTACAAAACTTCATAAGCTGAAAATATTTTACAGTAAATGAACTAAGTTTGAAGGTTGATTGTAAAATATTTTTCAATGATCAATTTTCCTATAAAATATTTTACGAAAAACAAATACAAAACAAAAGTTTTTGGAAATTTTTTTCCTAAAACAAATACGGAAAAATTTATAATAAATCTGAATCTTACTTGCCGACATGAAACCATAACAATTTATTATTTGACCTTCAAATTAAGCCAAAACTACGATAAAAGATTTAAATAGATCATTTTTTTTACACAAATATCAAATATTAAGAAAAAAAAAAGAAAAACCTTTATGAAGATTATGAACCATATAAATGAAGAAATTCAGTGATGGATCTCACTAATCTAATAATTGATATCTATTTTCATAGTTTTTCCCTTAATGTCTAGTATTGCTTTTACCTTTAACGTCTATATTCTCCCAATATATTCATCTTTACTATTAATCTCTCTATAACATAGTTTGCATTATTGAAACTCATCTATGTTAATAATCCAATTATACATAATGGACTAATTAAATATATAATCAAAATTATACATCATGGACAAATTAAATATAGTTAGAACTCAACCAATAACATGCATTTTACATCCGTTTCTTTTGTTTGACAACGACAAACTACCAAGCTATATTACTGATTAATATTTGGCTTAATTATTTGTTCACTTCCACCAACTTTAGTACTTAACTACTTATCCGAATGACTTTCTAGAATCATACATGCCAAGCTTACGGTCATTTACATCATTTCTAAAGTAGTTGTCAAATTAAGTTCTATTTAAGTGTTCTTTGACCTTTATCCGGTTTAAAATGATAGATTTGAGCTTATAAAGTTTTATCAATTCGGGTTGTTTTTTATTTTTTCAAATCATTTTGGGCTATTTGATGCCATAAGTGAGTTTATGTAGGCCTTTAGAGTAATGTTTTAGGTGTTTTAACTAAAAATAATGGTTGAAAAAAGAGTTTTTGGGTTCAAAAATCACATCCTTGATTTGATGAATAGATTCTAGAAAAAAGATGACATGTAGTCTATTGTAGTAGACAATCTGTCGTCAACATATTATTTTTTTCAAAAAGCAAGGCCCAGGCTCTTGAGCCTGGACTAAAAAGCCCAAAACCTTGGCATTTGTTTTACATTAAAAATATTAGGTTCGACCTGCAATGTAACTTGAGAAGTAACCTCGGCATAGTCTAAATTTGATTGTTAAACCTAATGTCATCAAATTTAATCATGGTTCAAGTTTGGTTTGTGCTTTGTGTGCATGATAGGCCTAAGACATAAGGTTTAAGGTATGTTTGTTTTATAGAAACATATTTTCTTTATTTTTTAATATAAATAAACATTGAAAAACAAATAAATAAAAAATATTATCTAATCAACTCGGATCAACCCTTAGATGGTATAATCCTTAAAAGTATTTTGCTCACGAGAAGTTGAAACTTTAGTGGTTTCTTTAGAAAATTAAAAAAAAAGTTTTTCTCCTTTTAACAAAGAATCAACCCGTGGATGGTATAATCCCTAAAATGGTTATATTCACAAGGAGTTGAAACTTCATGGTTTTTAAAAAAATATAAAGTTTTGTTTTTTTTAATTGAAGAATTGGTCAGAGTATGGTAAAATCCTTTAAAAGGTTTTGTACTTGTAGAGTAGAAACTTTGCTTTCTTGTAAATATACTTGGTCATTTTTTCTAGGTTTCAATATACTTCTCCTCATGTTGTGAGTGGATTTGGGTTGGATCAATGTGATTTTACTAAGTAGAGGCCTTTAGGATCATTTTGGATATAATCAAGGAAAGTAGGTGCAAAGTCTATTTATCATTCATCAATCTTGAGTTTAATGCTTGTATTTTAAAAGTGAGGATTGAATCTTATTGTCAGGTTTAAATTTCAAATAATTATCTTATAATAATTACTAGTTTAGACAAACTTTATAATAGCACAACAAGTATTTTTATCATTAAAAACAAACACAATGCAACTTATTTTAGGTAAGATGTATATGGTGATATTAAGATGTATATGATGATATTTATCTTTTCTATTACATAACCATCCCCTTGCCCATTGCACTAAAAATTATTTAGAATTCTTAGTTACCATAAAATAAAGTAACAACTTTTATTTTTTATTTTTATGTTTAGTTTGCCGAGATGTCGTATATGACAACAATCATCATTCTACGACAATAGCTACTCCTATCAACATTATTATAATCACTAACATAAATACTATCACCATAACCATTAACCACAACCATCATTAATACTTCCATAATTGACGTCATAATTTTCTCATTTTATGATTTAAAAATCATTCATGAAAAATAATTTATTTTATAGAAAAAATATTCTTCTTAATGCATTTAATAATAAAAAAATAATTAATAAGGTAAATATTTTTCAAGAATTCTCACATGAAGAAAAACATTTTCTGCAAAACGAATGTTGCAAATGGACGCTTAAGCTCAACTCTTCTTCTTCTGTTTTTTTCAGGCGAATTCTGATATATGTTTGTTTACAAATTAACTTCTCATGAGTGGTTCCTAAAGTTTTAGCATATTTGGTCGAATTAGTAAATCTGCTTCCTCATGTTTTTTTTAATCATATTAAACTTTGTTTTTTTTGTTTTTATATATAAAAATGGATTGACTGGAGTCTTCTCACCATGTTTACAATGGATACACCAGGTAACACACAATAATTTTTAATATGTTTGGTATTATAATATAAAATACTTTTTAAAATATTTTTTATTTAAAAATATATTAAAATATTTTTTTCTCATATATTTTTTTTGTTTTTAATATCAACAAATCAAAACAACTTAAAATATTAAAAAAACATTAATTTAATATTTTTATTATTATAAACATATTTTTAAAAGGCAACTAAATGCAGGGATAAACACAATTCCAAACAACTTCTCACGGGCAGTTGGATGGAGCGATTCATTCCATTGTAGGGTAGGAAATAAAAAGCTCAAACACTAAAAAGGAAAGTAAATCGATTAATTTAACGAGATATTGAATCTTGATGGAACATGCATGATTTTCATCCATTAATTTGAAAACGACTATAAAAGGGTCCAGAAAAGTACACATAATAGTGGAGCCCATTAAATGTCAATCAAAATGATAAATTATATGCGTTGGTGTGATTTAATTATTAGGTGTAATTAAGCTTGAGTTTTTATGACTTGATTTATTTTATTGTAAATGGAATAAAAATGACTTGTATAGTCTAAATTAAATCATTTCAATGAACAAAAATTGAAAAACACAAAAAATGGTATATGGGTTTGAGAAAGAAGGGTGAAGTTTCAAATTCAAAACAGGATTAGAGGAGATCAATAGCTAACTTTGCTAGTTCATCCCGTTTCTAACATATATATATATAAAGCAGAAAGAAGGGTGAAGTTTCAGATTCAAAAACCTATAGACCAGAAAAAAAAAAAATATATATATATATAGAAACTTCACCCTTCTTTCTGCTTTATATATATATATATATATATAAAGCAGAAAGAAGGGTGAAGTTTCTATATATATATATATTTTTTT
>Ga0307515_10014167_pt1 | contig 14819 bp, 17 predicted proteins | sample 17_EM_MG_FD_194513 | JGI IMG/M metagenome (GOLD analysis project Ga0307515, IMG submission 194513) | Populus trichocarpa ectomycorrhiza microbial communities from riparian zone in the Pacific Northwest, United States - 17_EM | ecosystem: Host-associated > Plants > Roots > Unclassified | place... | reverse complement strand
CTCGTTTGCTAGTTCCTCAGTTTGAGGATCAACTAGAGTACCGGTCCCCTTTCTCATCCTTTCCTTCTCATCCCTAAGTCCATTCCCGACGACGGCTGGTCGTCATCGGTAGTCCACGGCATTGTACGGTATACGCCCTATCCTGGCCACACGTCCGCCCTCTGACCGGACACGGCTCTGACAGTATCCTCAAACTTCCTGGTACTTGTCGAGCGCTATCATGACTTCCACTCTCGTCCATTCTACAATGCACAAGGCCGTTCCTGCCAAAGTGCCACTCCGTTCTCCTCCTTCTACATCCCTGGCAGACTTCCCGATGCCCTGGCGGTTCCGTTCACCACTGATCCTGAATCCGACCATGAAGTCCAAGACTTCCGAGGTGCTGAGACCATCCCCGCAGATGCTAGTTCCTGCCACAACGACCTTTTCGTCCACAAATCTCGCACTTCCTGTCCTCGCACCTCCTGGATCACTATGCCTCGATGCTAACCCAGTTCCTTTGGTGCATCAGACCCCGCCACACCCCCACTTTCATTCGCTTTCCACTCCGATCCACCAGTCCCGCTCCTTCCCAGCCATCCTCCTCATTCCTTCCCTCTCAATCATCCTCTACCTCCTCCGAGACGTTATTCTCCACCTCCAGGACACCTCCGTCCGCCTTCCCACAACCCGCCTACGTGCCGGTGATGCCTTCCGCTCCCGCAGAGATCAAACCGGAGCTGTGGGCCTATAGCCAGGCCCTCGTATTCAACCTCCTTCCAGCCGTTCAGGCCATCCAACATGCTCCACCTCTGCCCTGCCCTGCACTCCCACCTCGACCTCTCCGACTCCGAACCCTCCTCCGACCCCCAGTTCCGCTCCTCCACATCCCGTTTCCTCCACGTCTCACTCCTCCACATCCCACTCCTCCATGTCCGAACCCTCTTCCAACCCCCAGTCCCATTTCTCTGCTTCTGTTCCCTCCACATCCCATTCCCGTTCCTCCACATCCCACTCCTCCACATCCAGATCCTCTTCCGACTCCTGTTCCTGTTCCTCCACTCCTACTCATTCCATTTCCTCCACATCCCGCTCCTCTGCATCCCATTCCTTCATGTCCGAATCCTCTTCCAACTCCCACTCCCGTCCCTCTGCTCCTGCTCATCCCACTTCCTCCACTTCCCACTCCTGCTCTTCCCGGTTTGCCCCTCCTCCGGTGGACCAACAACCCCTTCCTCCTCATTATCACTTCCGCTCCCATTTCCGATTGTCATTTCCACTCCGCTCCACTTCCCAATCCACGCGTCTCAATGGTTCATGTGTTCCCGAACCTATATTCTATACGAAGCTACCATTCCCACCCATTCCGCTCCTGCTAAAGTCTTAGCAGTGAGCTCCTTCATCATCCCCTGGATTCCCGACATTTCTGCAGTCGTCGAATAACGCTGGTTACGCCAATACAACCCGTTGGTTGACAGAGCGACTAACCACATCAAATTTCGAACTCCCGACGTATCAAGTCCAGTTTCCCGGCGCCCTTTTCCTGCCTTTCCGGCAACTCCAGCCATCGGGCTCCCCGAATACTTCGGCGATCTCAGCCCCTCTGGCCCCTTCCTGCTACTTCAGCAACCTCGGCCATTCTGGCACCTCTGGCACCTCTAGCCACTCAGGTCCCTCGGCCTTTTCCCGCCTCTCCGGCATTGCCGACTCTCGACGTGCCTCCGCCAGTGCCTCAAGTCCGCACCCGACCCTCTTCGCGAACGCTGCTGCCTTCCAGAGGTTCACAGGGATCGTCATTCTGGGATGCTTCACCCAAACCCTCCAACCTGACGCACCTCTTCACACCGCCTCCATTCCTTTCTTTTCTTAATTTCCACAATGAATTCTGAGCCCTCCGCTCTAAACCTCCGCCCCTGCGGGTACCCAAAGGGGGGGGAGAAAGACTCCGTCTTTCAACCATCGAGATCACCAACGATCTCTCTCATTCATTTTCCTCCATTCCTTTCCGCCATTCGTTTCCTTCTTTCGTTTCCTCTCTCCCTGTTGACTCCGATCTCATGTAATCTCACGTTCCTTTCATTCCTTTCATCCGTTTCATCCCTATATTTCGTTCTTGCATCTTCCCTTGCCCCTGCCACTTCATCTCCGATCTCTTCGATCTCCTTGCCGTTCGATCTTCTCACTTCCCGGTCTCCGATCTCTTCGATCTCCTTGCCGTTCGATCTTCTCACTTCCCGGTCTCCGATCTCTTCTCTCCTCTTCATCCGACTTCCACATCCCGATCTCCGATCTCTTCGATCCCCTCTTCACCCGACCTTCCCACTTCCCGATCCCTGATCTATTCGATCTCCTCGTCATTCGGCTTCTTACTTCCCGATCGCCGGTCTCTCCAACCTCCCCTTCGTCTGACTCTCTCACTTCCCAATCTCCGACTCCTCCGCCTCTTCTCGCTCCCTTCATCTCCATCTCCGGTCTCTCCTCACTCCTCTTCGTCCAACTTCCCTGCTTCCCAACCTCCGACTCTCCAGTCTCTCTTCACTCCCCTTCATCCGACGTCTTCGCTTCCCGATCCCCGACATCTTCGATCTCCTCTCCATCCGGCTTCTGCTTCCCAAATCTCCAACCTCTTCGATCGCCTCTTCATCCGGCTCCCTCGCTCCCCGCTCCCCAACCTCGTCGATCCCTATTTCATCCGGTTTCCTCACTTCCCGATCCCCGATCCCTTCGATTTCCTTTCGACCTCCTCTTCGTCGACCCTCTCGCTTCTGTTCTCCGACTCCCCAACCTCTTTGTCCGATTCTCTCACTTCCGTTCTCCGACTCCCCAACCTCCTCGACCTCCCCGTCGTCCGACCATCTCACTTCCCAACCTCCGACTTCCTGATGATTCGACCTCTTCGACCGACGTGTCGTTCCAGCGCATCCAACGCAGTCGATAGGCCTGCTGTTCAGCCAGCACTACCAGCCTTGCGGCCGTCCTTTCGCGACCGACACTATCTTATGCATGGCACGGAGGTCACAACAGGTGGTCAGCAATATTCGGGAGTGGACTACACGGACGGCTTACTCGGGAGGTCCGTTTCCAGGAGGACTTGTCTCGACGAACCACCTCCAGGCCGACTTCCTTTGTCGCCTCGAGGGCTCGGCTCCTAGAGGGGGGGCACTGTCACGTACCGTGCCGGCTGTGACATTTCCAGGCTCACGGAAATAGTCCGGCGCGTCAGTTCCCATTGTGGCAGTAGCGCTCGGCTTGCCGACGCGCGATGGCCCTGCTACTCGGGCGGTCGAGCATCATGCCCTTCTATTTTAGTTTTGTTGCTCTGCAACGTGTTTCTGATTATTGTTTGATTTCTTGTGATTTAAATATCCATGTACTCGTTTGCTAGTTCCTCAGTTTGAGGATCAACTAGAGTACCGGTCCCCTTTCTCATCCTTTCCTTCTCATCCCTAAGTCCATTCCCGACGACGGCTGGTCGTCATCGGTAGTCCACGGCATTGTACAGTATACACCCTATCCTGGCCACACGTCCGCCCTCCGACCGGACACGGCTCTGACAAACAGAACTTCCAGGGCATCAGGAAATCTGCCAAGGATGTAGGAAGAGGATGACGGAGTGGCACTTTGGCGGGAACGGCCTTGTGCATTGTGGAAAGGACGAGAGCGGAAGTCATGGTGGAGCACGACAAGTACCAGATAGTTTGAGGATACTGTCAGAGCCGTGTCCGGTCGGAGGACGGACGTGTGGCCAGGATAGGGCATATACCGTACAATGCCGTGGACTACCGATGACGACCAGCCATCGTCGGGAATGGACTTAGGGATGAGAAGGAAAGGATGAGAAAGGGGACCGGTACTCTAGTTGATCCTCAAACTGAGGAACTAGCAAGCGAGTACATGGATATTTAAATAATAAGAAATCAGACAATAATCAGAAACACGTTGCAGAGCAACGAAACCAAAATGGAAGGGCGGGATCCCCCGCAGCCCGAGTAACAGGGCCATTGCGCGTCGGCGAGCCAAGCGCTAGTGCCCCAAAAGGGAAGCCGGTGCGCCGGACCATTTCCGTGAGCCTGGAAATGTCATGGCCGGCACGGTACGTGACAACGTGCCAGTATGTGGCCACAACCTCCTCTATCAGGGTGTCTTGAGCCAGTAGTCTCTCCACCGGCATAGGCTCAGGCCTATGCAACGACTCAAAGTAGTCTCTGGAGACCGCGGTCATGTGTCCTAAGTCCGTCCATGCCGTATCCTCCTGGGGCCGCCTCAGCCCTGCAACTGAAGCCAATGTGTGGCTACCTCTTTCATCGGCCTCCTTGTTCAGGGAGAGGTTGTACCATTCTGATGTGTGTTTCTCGGCCATACGCTTCATCTTCCAAAGGGCGTTCTTCCGTAAGGCAGAGGCCTTATCATCCAACATGTCAGCTACTGTTCTAGCACTCGGCGTCTCCCTGATGGGCGCTCCTGAAGACCCCGCTGGCAGAGTGCCTGGACTACACAGGACCGGCACTTGCCAAGGCGAGGACGGGCTAGGGCGGAAGCTCTTCCTGGGGGCGGGGGGCACGCTGTACTTCGGAACGGCCTCCGCCCAGATGGGCTTCCCGCGAGGCCGGGCTGAGCGCTGGGGCTGTGCCAGGCCTCTCACCGCATCCCATATCTCGTCCGGGGTCAGTTCTTCCTTCCTAACCGCGTTCCTCCAGTACTTGGAATCCTTCTTCCTAAAAGAGGCGTTTGCGGCCAGTCCCTCGCGCAGGACTGTGCCCTTGAATGCCGTCCACCTTTCCAGCGTTGGTCTGCCATTCCGCCCGATGTCGTCCCACGCGGCCAGGACACCAGGCCAGAACATCTTGCTCTTACCCAAACCGTCAAGGTTGGGGAGCCTAGGAGCAGGGGTGGCCACCTGAACCACGGGCTTAGTGACAATCAAGTCAGACACCACCACCCTGTGGTCAGACCAGCTCGTCGAGAGGACGTAAGGCCGTTCCGCGGCCCATCCGTCATGAGGCACGTACAATCTATCCAGTCGGGAGAAAACCCTGCAGGTTGCCACATTCCGGGAGTAGGTCCATCCCCTCAGGCGCAGGCCGGGGCCCGCTGCATCCTGAAAAGCGCAGAGGGCGCTGATGTCGGAAAACACCTCCAGCAGGCTCTCCAGCCTTGGATTCGAAGGAGTGGCTGGGCTTCGGTCACCCAAGTGTTCCACGAAGTTCCAATCACCCACAGCCATGCAGCCAGACCATGAACCGCTGGGTAGAGAGGCCACTAGCGCCGACAGGCATTTCCGTAGTGAGACATAGAACGCAAGTAGAGAGTTAACACCACCAGAGTTATCTGCATAAACGCCAAGTAGCCAGAAAGCCTCTCGGCTCACCCGGTGCGTTAGATGTAAGGCCAAAGCATACCCTTCTATCAAGACCTCCTGTCGTGTGCATTCCCAGCCGCCGCTAGAGTGAGCAACCACCGCAACTCCAGCTCGTGCCTCAGGCAAGGACATACGCCTGAGAACAGTCCGGCCCCTAGAGAAGGGGAGGGTATCAGTATGCATCTCCATCAGGACCAGCAGGTCCAGCCGCTCCAATAGCATCAGCTGTTCTGCAAAGGGAGTTTTAGCGACTAACTTCCCGGCCCTGTTAGCGTCCTGCCCACACATGTTCCATGTGGCCAGCCTAAATCTTCTATCCTTCAACTTTACTGGAGGCGCAGGAGACTCAGCACTAGGCATGGTCCCCGAGCCATCCGGAGGCGCCCCCGCGCAGCTGTCAGGCTCGGGGCTCGAGCCTGCCGTCGGGAGAGGATGCAGATTACCTTTGGTTCTGCCGACACTCCATTGTGACATCGACAGGAGGGGGCTTTCGCATAGCTGGCTGTTTGTGACACCGATGGCCCCCACACCCACCGGGGGGGTACCCGCTGTCCCCCCGCCGTCACCGTCGGCCCCGCGGCTCTGAGCTGGGTAACCAACAGCCTGTGCGGGACGTCTGGATGTCGCAAGCTTGAAGTCCATTATTCGCTAAAAAAGGGGGGTTGCCCTGGGAGTGACCAGAAGAAAACAAGATTCATAGAGGGAGTGCGCTGGGGGGGCAGCTGACCGCACTCCCTATCGGGTGAAACACCACTTATCTAAAGTCAGAGAGGAAAACATACAGAACAAGGACCATCGCGAAGTCAATTCGTGATACAGAGACGAGAACCAAAACAGAGTCAGCCCAATCCGGAAACAGAACAGATCCACAAGAAAAGGAAACCGTCATTGCAAACAAGTCATGAGAGATCAAATCCTCACTCTTCACTTTCCCTATCCTCTTCCATGAGCGCGCGCTTGGAGTCAATCGTGGCGGCTATATCTTCGCCTTTTTTAGTGAGCCGCGCGGCTGAGAAATCCGCTTTCTTCTTTCTTTCCTTATCACCTTTTGCCTGGGCACGGGTCCTAACCTGCTTGGGAGCTTTCCCTTTGGCCCCTTTGGAGAATATAGGGTGTACCTCTTTTCCTTTCGCAGATGGGATGACGTTTGAGTATGCACTCTTCGCGTCCGTGGCACTGATCCTGGAACCAGTCGGACTATTTGTGCCAGCCTGGTGCTTCATATTGGTGACTGACCAAGCTGCGAGATGGAGGTTGCAGTCGTTCCACAGCTTTCGCCGCACTTTGGGGAACGCCAGGAAAAGGGGGGACATGGCGATGTACATCGAGGGGGATCCCAAAACTCGAATAGCGAGCCAAGCCGCCGCGGGGGGAGAGATATAACCATCCGACAGCAAGACCTGCAGGACTGTGGTCACCGCGTCTCTGGGGCTATCTGGATCACATGGGGTGGCAGCGCCCACAATCGCTTCTATCGCCCTAAAGTCCGGTTGCGCTCTCAAAACCCGGACTGCCGCAGTGAAGTTGGATTCCACCAAGTTATGCTGGCCTAACCTATAAACGTAATCCACAAAGCAGGGGGTTATTTCTCGAGTGGCTGTAGAGACACCTGCCAGCTGGTCCCACATCTTAACCACATCTGGGTCATCCGCCACTCGATGAGCTCAGATGGAGACCGCGATTTGCCACCACTGCCACTCATACGCCTCCATCGCGGGGTTGTCGTAGACGAAGTCTGGTGCCGGGACATCAATGTCCATTACGCCTTTACTTCTGGCTCGTTTGAGATCATTCCACTCCGCTGTGTGCTCAAAAGTCCTAGCCAGTCCGTAGAAGGAGAGCAGGAAATCTCCCTTATAATGTCGGAGGGAGCTCTCCACCTCCTTCACAGGCGCGGAAGGGAAGGCCTTCGAGAGGACCTCCTTGGCTTTGGTCACCTCAGACACAGATTGCATCCAAGCAGATGCTGCCGATAGGTCCCTGTTCACTTTGTTTAGGACTATGGTAAATGTTTCACTGGAGACGGAGGGGAACAGGCCTGCCAGATGAGCCAGGCTTCTAGCCAGTGAAGGGTCCTCATAGGTGTCTGAGGGAGGTGCCATGACGTAGGAGGGCTCTTGGGTGGGGGGGGCCGTGCTTGCTTGGGCTGAGGCGCTCGGCTCGGGCTGGGGAAGGAGTTCTTCCGGGAGAACCCCTGCGATACAGGCGAGTGTGGCGCCTTGCAAAGGTTTAATGTGCAAGAAGAGCAGAATCTCTTCCTCCGTAGCATCGACCAGGAGGGGGTTGCGTAGGATTGGCGTGGATAACTGGGGCAGAGGTACACTGGCCTCTATATCCATGATATCCTCAGCCATGGTGCGACCTAGGGCCATGGAAGACAGCGCGCGGTTGGCGGTGGAGTCCAGAGGCAGTGGGGCAAGGACAGCTGGAGGCGAAGGGCTGAAGAAAAGTGGTTCCGAGGGGGCGTCTGGCACCGCAGTGGGAGCTGGCTGTTGAGGGGTCGGAGCAGCAGGGGGCGCAGGAGCCAGCACCACATCAACCAGGCTATCAGGCCATGTGTACGTGGAGGACTGGGAGGGTTGGGCAGGCAGGGGCGGACAGAGCACGGGCGCATAGTACTTGGCCATTCCTGGGGCATGCGTAGAGATGGGAATCTCCTCGGACAATTGAGACACGCCAGCAGAGGGTGCAATCGGGTCAGGGCCTACGACGGGCATCTGGGGTGCGCCAGCAGTGGGCGCGGCAGGGGCCGAAGCGGGTGTGGGCGTAGTGCTGACATGCGATTGAGAGAGCGCCACTGCATTCAGGACAGCAGGCGTCACATACTGTGCATCATCAGCATATCCTGCGGGATTTTCAGGCAATGCTGCGGGCAGGGTTAGTCCAAAGATCAATCTAGCCATGGCATCGCCCAAGGGAGTGCACTAGACATACTTGTAGTGGGCATAGCAGCCGCTGGTGTGCCACGGTGCGCAGCACCATGGACTGAAGGAGGCTTCGAGCCACTGGGGTCTAGACCGACTCGCGTTAGAGTGGTATGGCAATCATGGGGTAGAGGCTTACTGCCTGGGGGGCTAGTAGCATAATCGGTGGGGGGGCGGGTGAACTCATCAACCAGGGTCTCATTGGTCATGTCCACTGGCAAGTGCCCATCCCGCCGGAGGGAATACAGAACAGGGTGTATCGAACCGCCAAAGAACTTGCATACCGAGAAGATCAGACTCCTGGTCAGACCCACACTGGGATTGGAGTTGCCCAGGAGACGTCCTTTCAAGAAGTCCGAGAGAGCCGTTATGCGTTTCGGCTCAACCTGTTCCAGGACGCTTTCGTCGTCCTCCTCCTCCATGTCTACGTCTCTTTCCATGTCCTCCTCCTCCACTACCGACAAGGCGGGGGGCACAGTCGTTTGCTCAGGGAGGTGGGCGTGCCGAGGCGCTGCAGCGCTTTTGACCGAGGGAGAGGGAGGCACTCTAATTGGGAGCTGCCACGTAGCTTTCTCGAGGTCGATCACCCCTTCTCCAGCCTTCTTCTTCAGGACCAGGCTCCTAGCCGGGGCGCTGATTATGGACAACCTGCCCAGTTTCATGAAAGGTAGAGGGCATTCTGCCATAAAGTGATCGGAAGAGTAGCAGCCTTGACACGCATAAGGGCGTTTGGCAGACCAGGACGGCTCAAAGTTGAGGAGCAGGGAGGCATCAGGCACCGAGCCGTGCTTGTGGTTGAACTCCATCGACCAGGGCCAATACACGTCCTTGGATTCCAAGATAAAAGTACCTCTAAACTTAGAGGTGGCGCCACCTCTTCTGACTCCCAGGGCCCGCCAGCCCAGGCGGACATCGTCAGTTTCAAACTCCAGGAGCCGCTTCCACATCTGGAGGAATATTGATGTGTCGTCTGCCACGGACCCTTTGACGACCCACTCCAGGTCTCTGGCTTTACTCACAGGGGCGAAGTGTCGGATAACGTATACTGCATTAGTCTCCACCAGCCTTATGAGATCGAAGGCTTGAGCTTCCGCCTCGCCCTTAGAGCCTGAAGGCACCGTGCACAACATCCAGTCCTGCCTAGGACTCATGCATTCAAAGTGAACCTCGCATTGCCACCACTGAGCAAGCTTGGAGCGGAGCAGCGACAGCTTGGGGTCCTTGAACATAGGCCCCAGCTGCGCCACCCTGGCAAACATAAAATGGTATCCAGGCTTGTTGTACACAGCTTCAAATTCCGGCCAAGACCAGCTCTTGACAGGCTCCAAGGGGTCCTCATACCTGTTATTCCATTGCGCCCCTCCTCTCGGGGCTAACTTGGCCAACTCATCGCAAGAGTATAACTCCAGGGAACGAGGGAGATAAAGCTTAGAGTCCACTTGGTCTCGCATGACCAGCTTCAGGCTGGCGATCGGTGCCTTTCCCACAACTACCAGGAACAAAGGGGCGGTGTGGGCGGCGTGGTCTTGGTAGTTAGTCTCTGGCCATAAGTCTTTGTAAGAAGGCCTTGGAACGCTCTGTGGAGGAGGAGCGTCAGGGGCGACGACCGAAGGGGCTCCTGCATGCTCTGTCTCTGTGGGCTCCTCCGCTCCGTCCATCTTGTCCACCAAAGCCTCTTGTTCTGCTATCCGCGCCTCCAAGAGGCGCCACTTGGACTCCAACGCCTGAACATTTGCACCCAGCAGGGGCTCTGCTATATCGTGGTCCAGCGCCCTGAGCTGTGCAACCATACCAGTAAGCGCGTTAGAGGCCTCGGCAAGCGCATCCTCCCACCGCTGCTCGTCCTCCTGCTGCGCCGAGGCAGCCACTTGTACCTTCTCCAGGAGGGAGTTGAACTCTGTCCTCAGCGCTGGGATGAAACCCTTCCTATCAAAGTCCACTTGTTTCTTAGCTCTGTTCAGGAATGACACAAGGTCGGACCAGGCAGGCATGGTCAGAGCTGCTGGGTACTCGTCCAAGGTTGCGCGGAAGCCGTTCATGGCATCGTCCAGCAGGTCCGAGATAGCCGCTCTCCATTTCGCAACAGGAGAGGATGGGCGACGAACTTGTGGGTCTGTAGAGTAAGGCGCAAACGGCATGTACTTCTGTTTACCTTTGCCTTTCCCTTTGTTCTTCTTGGGCAGAGGGCCCGAGGGGCCTGTTCCAAATCTAGTAGCATCCCTCATAGAGGTCTCTTGTGGCGGCAGAGGTGCTCTCGGGGCCCGTGGGCCTGGCAAGGCGTCGTTCCTGACATAAGGGCGGGGGCAGGAAGGCTCGGGGGACAGAGGCCGTCCCCAAGACGCATTATACCCGGATGGGCCTGCCCGCAGCAAGGAGGGGCCAGCATGGGGCAACTGAGCCCCGACCAACCAGTGGCCAGGGACGTCCAGAAGCATAGCAGCAGAGGGCGATCGGGCAGCAACCATGTGATACAGACCAGGGCGTTGAGGGACGATGAACGCACAGTGTTGCTTGATCAGGGGGGAGTTCCTGAGAGCGAACACTGTGGGGTAGTAACTGAGGGTCCAGACGGCCTTATGAACATTTTCTCCCCAGACTGCTGCAAGATAGCAGAGCCCAGGAAGAAAACCGGGGTGCTTGAGTGGGCGCCAGGGGAACGCGCTCTGGGCGGGAGTGGGCGGCGCACAGGGCGAGGCAGTGGCAGCCTTCTCCTCCAGAACCATCCCATCAAGGAGGTCAGTGTGGGAGAGTGGCACCAGGGTAAATGTAGCACTGAGATGCCTCTTCCACCTGCGAAAGGGGACTTGGGGCTGCGTCAGTACTTTTGGTGTGCCAAAAAGGCATATGTCGATGATCTTCACGGCTTCCGCCACGGTGACGATTTGCGTGTGTTGGGCGGGGATAGTCATGTTGTCAAGCTGTTGTAATTCTGCAAAATCTGGAAAAGAAAAGAGGATATACCCCCTGTAGGTCAGCAAAAATTCCCGCCCAGTTAGGGCCGCAGGCGGTAAAGGAGCCACACCCTGAAGCATCACTGTTCATGACAAAACCACAGTAATGTTTTAGTGTGGGTACCGCCACAGTACAGGGAAGATTGGTGATGCAGGGACCAACTGTGGGCGTGTTTCTTACCGGCTGATCCAGAGGACTGAACATCGGAGTTGGGAGCAGCCACGCCATCTCACTGGGTATGGGCCCAGGCGGCTGTTAATCATTCCCTGACAACTCGAGGAGAGCTGGAAAGGGCGGGCTTGGCATCTCCATCCGTGGGGGTCCCGAAGAACCGATCCACTAAAGCCATCCGTTAGGCCGCTGGTTAGGATTCAAGTGGAGCGTGGCCACCAGCTTTTATTCTCGTGTTTAACCATCATGCAGGCGCATGCATGTCGCGTAGCGCCTAATGCCCCTGTCCCAACCCTGCGAGGGGCGAGCGCAACGGGCCAGAGGCAACGCCTCTGGGCCCTCTTTCAAGTGGGGGTCCACTAGCTTTTATGGATTAACCTGTGTGTTTGACCATCACGCAGGAGACCGAGGTTTCAAGTGGGGCATACCACCGACCAGTTAAGGGAAGGTGTCTCTCCCGTAGACAGGAGGTCTACTATGTGGACCACCATGGTGGGGCACAATATGTCCGCAACGTCTGACAGACGTTCAGATAGCCATGGACGAGGGGGAAAGGGAAAGGACGTCGTCCGGAAGTGCCGTCCATCATCCAGGGATGACGGTTTACTGCACTGCCATCCCTACTCCTGAGCAGAGGGGCGGAGGCGTGCTGTTTCCAGACACCCCAGCTCTGCTCCTGGAGGGGATGCCATATGCCCTAACGGCACGTCCGACAGGGTGAGGACTCCCCTGCGTACGGCCGGTTTGGCTAGGCCGAGGCCCCAATGTTTGGGGACGGCTGGCTGTGCATACAGTGCTGTAAAATCCTCAGTCTAGGGGGCGGGACAGTGGGTCGCATGCACTCTAAGCAGCAGGGACTCGCAAAGCCCAACCGACTGTCCATGCCTAGACCCGCAGGGGAATGCCCGAGGGCGATCAGCAGCGAGCCACAGGCCGGCTGCATAGCGTGGAAGTACAGGGGGAAAACTCACTGAGCGAGGACCCCCAGGGTATACCAAGGGAGCTCGGACCGAAAGGCCGGACATGCGTGGCCGCGGGCAGTACAATGTACCACCCTCGCGAGGCAGCCAGCGGGGAGCCAGAAAAACGGGAAAAAACCCGCGAACGGGGGTACGACATACCTGTAGACCCAGAGACCGGGAAGGACAGGAAGGGACCCGAGAGAAAGCCCAGATGCCGAGTGTTGCGCGAAGCAGCACTGGCTAGGGCGCGTCGTGGACGGCGACGACCGAGAAACGGCGACGACGAGCAGGGAATGGCAGGGGGCCAGCGCCCGAGGTCAGCTGTAGCCCCCCAGCCGAGCATCCGCGACCACCATTCGCGCTTCAGAGAGAAACTTACCGCTTGGAACTGCGTGGAAGTTGTGGTCGGGTCCAAGCTTGTTTATTATAATGAAATTATTATCCCTTATTATCCCTTATAAAACTAATTATATGACTAAAGTACCCCAAGCCCCAATCCCAACGCCTGTCACGCCGTCACACCTCGATTGGTTGGTAACCGGATCTGTCAACCGGACCTATCGATCTGTCAAACCCCAACCGTTTCACATTGAGTCATTAGCTGCAAGTCTTCAAACCGGAGTCTCATTTTCTGTCAGTCTCCAAGGGCCAAGGTCAACATCCTGACCAGGGTCTAAAAGTGGATACGTGCATCCATGGATGGCTGAGAACGGATGACGGACGGATATGGACATCTGCGAAGGCTGAGAATTATCCAAGGTTATCCGTTGTTCTCGCCGAGCGGAATATATTCAGATAGCAATGTTATGACTACCGTTTCTCTTGCACAACGTTATTCCCAAAGCATGATCGGCGCCGTCCACTGACAAATATCAATGTAACATTGAACCGTTACGTTACCGTGTCTTTGTTTCTGAAACCGGCGTTAAAAGAAATGTTCAGAGAACACCTCTGGATTCTTATCAAAAGATGCACGTCAGTCTGAGCCCCGAACCTGGTCCCCTGTTCCTGTGACTCCTGACGAGATCGAGACAACATGGACATGCTCGTCGGAACGCATGAATTCTTTCCTCGCTCCAGGGAAGTCTCCTTCCAAACCTCCTGCCATAGTCAAGCCTCGTGCAGCAAGGAAGTCAAAATCCATCACCACGCAATCGGACCAGGAGGTCTGGAATGAAAGCGACAAGGATATCTTAGGTCAGTAAAACATTCTGGTCGTTTTGAGCCTGTCACCGCCCACTTCTAGCTGCATCTCTTGCCAATTAGCGGTCTGCTTGCTACGATCACTATAGCAGCACTTGACGAATGATATTTTCTTGACAGATATATCTTCTTGACATGTTTACAGTATGTGCCCATATCCATCCGTATCCATCCGTATCCGTTCATCCAAACTTAGCTGTTCTTGGATGAACGGATGGATGTGAATGAGCCTAGTGAAACCGCGGATAGCACAGAGTGGATACGCTGATCAATCGGATGGATCCGGGGCTAGACCCTAATCCTGATCTCAATATATTTGGGCAAAACAATATATGGTGTGATGCACTGTTCTTGTCTCATTGACAAAGACCGTTTGAATTTCCATTTGTAAGCATCGACATCAATATTCTCAATATTTCAAACTCTGGTCCACTTTGCTATTCCTATACAATTTCCTGGTCGTCGTTTATCAGAACTGGGCATCAGGAGAAAAATTGAATCCCCGCGCCAATCAACTCAATCCAGGCGTCTCGATCTCTCCCAGTGAAAACCACCTTGATGCTTATGCCCACTCCCCCTATAAGTACTGGTTGATCCTGGATTGGCTCCTCTTCACTTTGAGCTCTACCCATGCGCTTGCGTGGGTATTTAACGCCACGATCAATGATCTTCCCTTCACCGTTAAAAACCTGGAAATGTTCGATACTGGCTTGCGACCCGATGTTGAAGCGGATCAGAGCTACCTGGGCCTTCAATGGCGCACTGTCGATCATTACAGGTGTTGGGATCGCGAAGTGGACCCATCCGAAGAGGAGGTCATTGCCAGGGGTCACCTTCGTGGAGTATCCTTCGCGAACAGCCCGAGCCTCCCAGCCTTTCTCTTGAACCTGGACGGACGTGCCGTGAGTCCACATATCGTATTTGCGCGGCATGTTCTGCTGTCGTGTTCAAATCGAGGAGCGGAGACGACAGGGTATGAGCTCCCGGGCCCTTCGAAGAGAAGGAAGGTTTTGCTTACGGGTTATACAATCCTGAAGTGATCAAGGAGAGGGCCTGGGGGATGTCGGGTCAGAGAACACCCCCCTTAAATACCCAGAATGAAATCCTTACTACTCTTTCAAAAACCAAAGGGTGACACGGGCTAGGAATCAGAGCACATGATGCTTACTCTTTTGCAATTGCTGCCACCAAACCAAAAGACAATCAGCTTCGTATGCCTGAATGTTTCTAAATTTGATTCATGGTTCCTGGTTGTGAGAGTTCTTTTGG
>Ga0307515_10014166_pt1 | contig 14819 bp, 22 predicted proteins | sample 17_EM_MG_FD_194513 | JGI IMG/M metagenome (GOLD analysis project Ga0307515, IMG submission 194513) | Populus trichocarpa ectomycorrhiza microbial communities from riparian zone in the Pacific Northwest, United States - 17_EM | ecosystem: Host-associated > Plants > Roots > Unclassified | place... | reverse complement strand
CTACACTTAGAGATATGGCTGGACAGGGGAACGGCTTGTATACTTTGGCGACGATCATAAAGAGGTACGTCACTTATCAAGGGTTACCGTTTTCCGAGTTCAAATGTTCCAGCGACGATCCATTACAGATTGGAAGCTGTTGCGTCCCGGATTGAAGATGTTGCAGACATTCAAGAACAGCGAGCTGGGATTAGCAACCCGAGCGCAGGATCGTCTCAAGCTACTCCTGCACCACCTACACCACCCCCTCCTCCCCCACCTCCGCCGCCAGCCGTGATTGAAGATCCAAAAGCGGTCACAGTCTTTGACGAGACCATTATCGAAGGAAAGCTCAAGCCTTTCATCAAACTCACCAACTCCTTTGGCAGCGATGCCTTGAAAGAACAGGTAGAGCGACAACCCGATCTATTTTCCGTGTTGAACGATGGCTGATGTATGGAAACAGGTCTCCCTGCTCGAGCCGCTGTTCGGCGCTGTCCGACAGGTTATCCACACCGCAGGGAGTTGTACACAGCCACCACAGGATGAATTCCTTAAGCTCCTCGGTCCGGTGCAGTCCAAATACGAAGGGGTAAGCCTCGTCAAAGAGAGGAACAACCGCGATCGCGAATGGTCCCTCCACTACTCCGTTATCGCAACGGGAGCATCTTGTGTCAGCTGGGTTACCGTGAGTACAGAGTAACCATGTTGAAACCCTACCTTGCTCATACTTTATTTAGCAAGCCAAACCGGGGCCGTTCGTAAAGGATATCAAGGAGGAGACGGAGTTCTATGGTAATCGAGTGATCAAAGATTTCAAAGACCAGTGGGTAAAGGGATACTATACGTGTCTGTCCGCTCACAAATGCCCCTCTTAGGGATCCAAAACATGTCGAGTGGGTTCGCGCATTCATCGGTTTGTTGGAAGAATTGAAGAAGTACAACATGGAATACCACACCACCGGATTGAGCTGGAATCCAAAGGTATTTCTTACATAAAACGGCTGACCTAGCCACTGAATTATCTCAAGGGCATGCCTCTCAGCGAGTACAAGGCAGCGTTAGCCGCTGGTGGCGCCCCTCCTCCTCCTCCTCCTCCACCACCACCACCACCTGCCCCTGGCCCGCCTCCCGCGCCGGCTTCTGGTTCAGGAGGTGGTGTTACTGCAGTATTCGCAGAACTCAACCGTGGCGCTGATGTAACAAAGGGGCTACGCAAAGTTGAAAAGAGCGAGATGACACACAAAAATCCGGCTTTACGCGCCTCCTCGACAGTTCCCAGCAACACCTCCCCCTCTTTGGGCAAGAAACCGACCAAGCCTGCTAAACCCCAGTCGCTCTCGACCAAGAAACCCGCCAAGTTTGCTCTCGAAGGGAACAAGTGGATTATCGTACGTGCCGTCCTTTCCACGACATTCCAGATCAAACCTAACGGTGACGTCCTAGGAATACCAAGAGAATGCGCCAGGGCTTACGGTAGAAAATACCGAGATTAGTCATATCATTAACCTGTATGGCTGCAAGAATACCACCGTGGTGATCAAGGGCAAAGTCAACGGAGTAACGTTAGGTTCGTGAGCCATCCCTAAACTGCTACTGTGACTGGCGCTTGATAAAAATATCACAGTGAATTGCACAAAGACTTCTGTTCTTGTCGACTCGGTGATATCTTCAGTCTCCGTCACGGCTTCACCCTCGTTTGCCATTCAGATCACCGGTTCCGCTCCGACCATCCAACTTGATTCCACAGACTCGGGTCAAATCTATCTGTCGAAGAATTGTCTCGGAGTGGAGATACTAACGGCAAAGTGCAGCGCAATTAACGTCAGCTTGCCGGTCGAAGGAGAAGAGGAGGGTATTTTTGAAGAGAAGCCCCTCCCCGAGATGCTCAGGACCACCATAAAGGACGGTGCTCTCATCACCGGGGTCGTCGAACACAATGGTTGATAGGTTTATCCGTGCCTTTCCCTCAGGTTTCCGTGTCTTTTTGGTTGTGCTCCGTAGATGGGTAATACACACACTGTTAGCAATTTCACCTCGATCGAGCCTTCATCAACTTTAGATCTCCGTGCGACCGCCGCCCACATATCGTGACCATCCTCGAAATCTGAATGGTCATGTGTTCCCTCGGAAGGACAGGGTCTGGTGTGGGACCCGGTGAACACTTTCGGGAGGGTATTCAATCGGCAAGCTCCGATGTACTCCGTTATGGATTGTAAGTTGGCCACATGATCAGCCATGAATGTCCCGATATCGGGGAGCCTAAGCGACCTAGTAAGCTTCCTTGGGACGGTTGAGTAACCGGTGATGGGATCCACGGTGGCGCAGAACCAGGTGATGGGTTTCAGGACGCCCGGGTCTCCATGATCGTGAATATCATACATCCAACAACCACAGGTTATTCAACTTACCCGTGGCGGATACTACTGCCCTATCGTTTCTAGGGGTCACACGAGTTGATGCGTTGTGTGAGTTCGACGTTTTGGATGCGTTCCATGTGGCTCTTGGCATCATGACAAGCTCTGATAGAGATCCGGCGTGGCCGTACGGAAACACATTGAGCGATGAACAGTTGATACTCGCGACAGAGGTCGCAACCGTGAATGAGGAAAACAATCGGGTGTCAATAATGATTATAATAGGTAGGTGCAGTACGTGATCGATGGATGGAATAAGTGCGAGGACCGCGCGTGGTATTTTAGGCTTTGCGCCATGGAGAACGAAACAGAAAAGTCATACTTAGTGGCTACACGAACCAGTTCGCATAAATTAAGGAAAGGAAGAAGGGAGAAAGAAAACTGAGGTCCCATATCGCTGCGGCGTATGGGACGAGAGATGAGCCACCCAAACGAAGGATTCCGGAGCTCCGCACTCGAACCTCAACCGTTCCAGCGGGGCGGAGGCGCCTTGACGAGATAACTGCAAACAAGCAGCGAATCAGATGACTAGGAGTAACCTAAGGGATCTCGAGAAAGAGTGCGTACCCAACAGTCTCGCCACAGCCCTTCTGTTTCTCCACTCTGATGTCGAACGAAAGCTCCCCAGTTTTTTGGTCCCACCGGATACTACACCAGTTCCGCCTTCCCATGATGAACCTGCCCTTGGAGGGTGTCCCGTCCGTGTCCTGGACGAAAATTGGGAGCTACTCAAGGAAGCGGTTAATGGACTTGCATTTTGGACAAGCCGCACGTGCTCCTACCATCTCTTCGTCCGTCAGCTGATCGTGCATGCTCTTGTGCGTCTTCGGCGCGAGGGTGTTCACCATGACCAAAACGCCGTTTGGTGGACTACAGAACCTAAGCCCAGAACGAATGCTACCACTTCGAAACACTCACGGCGTATTCACAATCGCGCCTGGTTGACGGGAACCTCAGTTGGCTTGAAATGCAAAGAGCATAACGACGTCACTCACTGGTCGTGATATCGAGCATATACCGGTAATCTTCTTCTGGCGAAATTGGCGAGCCCTTTTTTGGGGGGACAAGCGTTTTGAACAACCCGACGGCGGCACAGTGAACATCACCGGTGACAAAGGTCACCCGGATACGCTGGTCCCTGGCCAAGCTCTGCAGATTGGTGACGAAAGCGTTTCTTTCCCTCTGTGTGGATCTGACTCAGCGATCTAATCAGCGGGAGGCTGAACCTTCGAGATACCTTGTGGCCTCTTGCGGTCCAGTGATCGTTCTTAGGAAAGCGATGAGCCATAGGTTCCCCACGAATCAAATGAGCACAACTTACCAGATCATCCAGCAGTTCTGCCTCAGCGTTGAACTTGTTGACGAACCCAGCAAGGCCGAAAGATCCCTTCCTGCCAAGGTGGACCAGAGGGTTAAACTTTGAGTCGAGCGCACTCTCCAGGAAAACCATCCGGGGATACGCGATAGGAACCCCTGTCCAAGTCGTTCATCCATCGTCACGACGGCTAGGATACTCAAAGTGAACGTACCCAGTTGCACAACCAAGTGCTCGACCGTCTGTGGTAGCTGCCTCAGCCGTTCAAATGACTTCTGATATTGGATCTCGCTGCATATTCGATCCTTCCTACGCTCCGCTCTGGGTCTGACATCAGTGACCACGAAAACGGCCGGCATCCTTCATACTCACCTGCAATCCAGCATCAAGAGATAATGTTGGGGTCCCAGATAGCTGAGTATCGTATGCGAAGGGAATGGGACCCAAGGACCTGGTCCCCCTATTATCGTAGAAGCGAACGGATGCCGCCCCGGTGAATCATCAATGCCGTCAAGTTCGACTGCAAAGAGCACTTCAGTGGGTCTCCGAGTGAGGGTTAACATAACACACCATTGGTAAAACACTGGAACAGCAAGAAGAAAAAATATCCTCGTGAACCGATCCTAACAGGAGAACGTCAAGGGAAGCGTGGTGAGAGAGAGCCGCAATGCTCACGTTCGGAATATAGGAGACAGTTGTAAATCGTCAGGGTCTGACGCAGGATGTCAGAAATCCCTCCGCCGAAACGGCGAAACGAACTACGTACAACTTCCAAACCCGTCAATCTCAGTAGGGCTCGGGGTTAGCACGACCTGATGACGAGTATCCGTGGGTTTGACCTACCAAATCTATCGAAAATGTTAAGTCGGGACGTCGTATAGAGATAAGACCATCGTCTCTCACCATGATCATCTGCGGCCGAGCTCAGAAAGATCAATCGACATGGAAATAGGAAGGCCACACTCACCGCACATATTCAACATTGGTCTGTGACGACCGAAGTCAGTTTCCAGACCTCGGATATAAGAGAACAGACTCACATTCTACAGTTCGCTTTCGAGAACACCCCGCTCCTAAACGCCTCGCAGTAATGGTTGAAGTAGAACCTGTCAATCGCAAACAAGATTTCCTCTGTCAACTGATAGTTCTTCTTCCTACCCTGCTTCGTAGTGTGCAACCAGTCTTGTAACTCCGGCTCACGAATGACGCCGTCACAGTACAGCTGGTCTCCTCCACCCATAAGCATATGAAACGGTTCTTCATTGTGTTTATCCATCAAATCCGTCCAGACAGGGTCGTAACCGGACTTGAAACCAGGTCCGCGGAAATCATCAGGATTGATGCCAGCAGAGAACCCGTTGCACTACACCGCGAGGGGGGCGGTCGGACGGAAATACGGGATATTTAATTCTCCGAGTGTGTGCGCCAGGGACATAACTGGACCCACCGAATACGCCGCCCATCGCATATTTTGGTTCAGGCCCGGAACCCAAAATTCCGTGGGTGGGCCATTGTTGATATTATACATCACTTTCATTTCACGTGGGCCCAGAGGAACCTGGATCATAAACCTCCAAAAGGTACACGACCTATCGGATGGTACGCGATCAGCGATACCTTGCCACAAAATGTTGGAATATGAGAATTGAAAAAGCTTTACTCACCCACCGTTCCCACAATAGACCCAGATTTCCTGTCCAGCCACATCTACAGTCCGTGTACTGGGGCTGGCTTCCGAAATCCTTCCGTACGTGTCTTGAATTGGTGAAGTGGGAACGGCGTTGGTGCTCGCGTTACGCTGTAGACCGTGGTAACTGCTGGAAGGGGTGCGTTTTGGTGATGTCGTTCGGGAGGGTGCTCGATGGATATGTGTAGACGTGCGGAATTTAGGCGCGGGGAGGGAATGGTCGTAGTAGAATCGGAGTGTGGGGGGTGGGTCGTAATACGATCCAGCATCCGAAGCTTTGCAGAGAGAGTGGGTCAGGGTCCAGAACGCCATGGTTGAGAAGGAAGGAAACGGAGAACGTGTTCGCAAAAAAAGCGCACTCACCGACTATCAGTGCCGCACCCCTCCAAATTCCATTTTCAATCGTGTCATACCTCAGCAACGGCCCGACAATAACCTGCAAATGAGGTGTCATCTTCGCGATCCTCAAATTCCGGGACCTCTCCACGGCGGTCATCGACGAGATCGACTGCAAGTGCGAACTCGAAGCAAACGACGACACGCTGTCCGGACCCATAGCATAAGGGTTTGAAACCTGCGGAAACGAGAGGTTTACGGGCTTTGGAGGCAACGGTGGAGGTAGAAAATGGTCCAGGGGAGAGTGCGGCATTCCATCGTATTGAGTCGGGAGCGGAGGAGGCTGTGGGGAGGGAAACGCTGGTTGGAAAGGGCTCGACGAGGGAGTGTAATGAGGTGTGAATCCGCCAACGAATCCGCCCGGGTGAGGGTTTGGAGCGTCATCTGCGCTGCTGACAATGGCCTGGTAAGGTTGAACGTTTCCACCGGGTCCATGGAAGTGACTGAAGTCCTGCTGCGATAGCTACCGGCAATCCTCAAATCAATTAACAAAGGAACGCTGGAGGCGAGACCCCCGACGTCGGAGACATACCTGATCTGCCCTATATAAAGCGTGCCAGCCTATCCGTTCGCCAAGGGGGTCAGCCGCACTCGTTGCACCGGATAATATATGACGTACCTGGGTTATCCATCATGGGTCTTCAAGAGTTGCCACGTCACCAAAATACACAGAAAGACGATGGCGGCGATACGAGCGTCGTCAGTCAGATTACTCCAAACCACGCCTCACTGTGCGGGTCAAAGAGAGAGCAGAAGAGCAATGAAGCCACGCGATCGGAACCTGACAGGTGACCGGCTGGACCCTTGATATTTCCCGATCAACCTGCCAGACGGAAAATCTCTAATATCTAATCTCTGTTGCGTCTACCGCTACTGGGGCACACTAACATCCTCCTCTTCCTCGTAACGGACGTCAACGGGTCCCTGTTCGCTCATGGCCTCGTCCTCAGCAACGTGCGGAGAGCCGGAAGCGGACATCAGGTGGGCGGCGACACTAGCCAGGGCGGGATGATCCCTGATGGACAGCCTTTCGTCCTCATCCATAACCTCAGGAGTACTATACGACTCCCTGGTCTCGCTATACAAAGCGAGAGGATGAGGGGCCGGGGTGGAACTGTCACCTCTCTCCCCGAAGACACTCTCAGACCTTCTGTCTCCTCCATCCTTCCTCCCCTTCAACTTTGGACGTTTTGACTTGGCAAGGCCTCGCTTGTTTCGGGAGGCACCGCCCCCTCCTGGCTTCGCAGAAGAATGGTGCTCCAACAAAACAGGTGTAAGGTAGGGATCCGCAGCGGCTTTGGCAGCGACGTCAGCCTCCTCCAGGGCGTCCAACTCCCACTGTTCCTCCATGAACTCCTTGTATCGTTCACACAGAGGTCTCCACTTCCTCCCACTCGTGGATGGTTCTCCCTCCACTTTCACCTCGGGTGTGAGCCCAAGGACCCTGTCGATATCATCTCCAGGGTCGAAGTCAAAGCTGGGACCGACGTTGGCTCTCACCCGACCATTGCCAAAGAGCGAAACGAAGGGGTAATATCCCAACATCCCGTCGTCGTGTGGATTCGGTTTCCGTTCTCTGAGTCCTTCTCTAACTTCTGGGTTCGTGTGGTGGCTGCGTTTTGGCGGGGCAGTGGGCAGACGGCGCAGAGGTAGGTAGGAATAGAGGTCCTGGAAGGCGATCCCCTGACATTCCCCATTAACGAAGAACGCGATGCACGATTCTGGTAACGTGGCCAACTGTCGACCGACCACAGGTTTCTGAGAACTCGCAGCGTCGACATTGCGAGAAATACCCTTTCGGGAGCCGGGGGTGTTCTTGACGGTTGCAGACTTACGCGTCACAGACCGAGAGGTAGTGTGGTTGGACGCCTTTCCCGCACCCCCTCCCCCGGTATCATCTCCCCCATCCTCCGTCCTAGCCTTCTTCTTGGTATCCATCATCTCCATCATCTCCTTCTCTTGCGGGTACTCCACGCTCTCGAAGTATTCCTGACCCTTGTACTCGATCGCAATCCGTTCGCGTTTGAGATGTGCAGGATCTTCTGGATCCTTGAGATTCGGTTGTCGTATAGAAGGAAGGGAGATGTAGAGTCCAACAACGTCTCCGGTGCCGAATGGTTTAGAGTAGGGTTTGGGTCTCGATAGATGAACCTTCTCTCCCCCCTTGTCTCGTACACCGTATGAATATCCATCCACGCCGACGGGCCCGTTGAGCGAAGCTTCCCTCCGTCCGAACCCAAGCCTGACGTAGGAACCTTTCGAAGGGGAAGGAGAAATCGACCCGTCACCAAGATCTCCTCCACCCTCCAAAACCTTGATCTCAAAAAACCACTTGCCCTCTCTCAACGGCGTGTTGAACCTGGCAGATCTGAACCCCTTATCCCCCGCGACGCACAGTCCGTCCTGGGAGACCTTCAAAAGCGGGTTCCGATCAGACCAAGAGACACGCGCGCTAGTCGGGGCATCTTCGATCGTCCGGTGCAGAAGCGCGTTTCCGGGAGGTGTGAATCCGGCGGGGGTGTAGCGATATCCCATTCGGTTTGGTGGCACGAGGTCTGCATGGAACAGGTCGGGGGAGTTCGGTACAGGCGCGAAGAGGGGGTGTCGAGAGATTGTGAGGATTGGTCGCGAACTGCGTGGATCTTCGAGCATGGGAGAGGGTGAAGCAGATTCGTGAAAAGCTGATCCATGCTTTCTCTTCCCCCGAGCTAGTTCTCCTCCAGATTGCGTAGAATGGTCTTGTATCGGCGGCGGTGTGAGCGTATGCTGTATCTCAGCGTTGTCCACCGCAATATTCATTATGGTTGAGGAGAGGGAAAAGGTGGTTTGTTCTGGCCATGTTCAAGTCTAAGCATTTGAATGAAGAGCTCGAAACGACGAAGACGCGTCGTGTGGCGAACCTTTTGTCCAGAAGTGCGGGGTCGCTGTGTCGAGAACAGAAGCCGACAGACGTGTAAATGCACGTGACTGATCGCTTGCATCCTCCTCACTCCGCCACCTACATTGACAATCATGGCTGCCGCACTAAGGTCGGCCAGTCAAAACCTTTCATCCAAACGGTATTGACCTGTGCGATTTGTGTATCCCAGGCGTATTCAGAAGGTCTGCTCGTGTCCAGGCCCTCTCTTGCTCCCGGGCGATTGTAGCTCACCGTGATCACTGCATGTGCATCCTAGGAACTGCGCGATCTCCAGAACAATCCCATCGAGGTGGGCCAGACAACCGTCTCATCCATTCACTCTCCTGACGCTCGTATGTTCCACCCTTCAGGGTCTCTCGGTCACATATGACGATTCCAGTCTCTTCCACTGGAAATGCACAATCAAAGCGGCCGTGAGTCCAATCTGCCCCTCTCCAACACCCTAAAAAAACTCGTACACTTCCGCTCACCGTAATTGTCGCTAGTCCGAGGGCCCATACAAAGGCGGGACGTTTCATTTCAACCTCGATCTGCCCGAAAACTTTCCATTCAAAGCTCCTTCGGTAATACGAGTTCCAGACTCCCTCTACGCGTCCTTCGCGCAAACCACTATGTGACATCATGCTCATGCTTATCTTTGCTTCCGTTTTCTTCTTTCCCGTTTCACTTACCCGATCGCATCGATCCCCCTGGTTCGCCTTATCTGCCATACCACGCACAGGTGAAATTCACGACGAAGATCTACCACCCTGGGATCAACGAAGAAGGACACATTTGCGTTCCTGTTCTCCGCGACCAGGTATGGACACCCCCTCTCCGTCTCTCGGAGTTCTGTCTTCACTTCCGCTCTCATGACGAGCCGAGACCGTTGCTGACTCTGGCCCCTGACGCGCGCACGCACACACACACCGATCGCGGACAATACAGTGGAAGCCAACTATATCTTTGAGTTCTGGTACGTGCCTCTTCATGACGCTTCTCTACCCGCATACGTCAGAACGTGCTGAGTCACCGGCCGACGTACCACCGTTGTCAGTGCTTATCACAATTCAAGACAAGGTCAATAACCCCTCCCCTGACGACCCGTTCGAGCCGGACATCGCCGTGTTATTGAAAAACGACAAGGCAAAGTTTTTAACTACCGCCAAAGAGTGGACGAAGAAGTGCGTCATGCTTCATAAGCCTGGCCTGTTCCCGCCGCATGTTCGGAAAAACCGCTGACGCATTTCTGCCGAAGATACGCGACATGAATTGAGAATGCTTCCGTTTCTTGCCAATCGTCGTCTGAGCGGGGAGATAAGGAACCACACGAGGCATTAGAATGAAAAGCACTGCGCGCCGGAAACACGCAAAAGCCATGTACGACCACACCGTTCGGGCGTTTTTCATACAGTTAATGTACGAATATATGTATGATCTCATCCTCTTGTTTCATATCAAATGTGATAGGCGAAATGGGACACACGCACGCACGATGTCCACACGCGGGGCCGCGAGGGGGGGGATCTCGCACTAAGATAGTGTCCAACAATAAGCAACGACCATACCGGATTTATCCAACTCATAAGTACACTCTAATCCTAAGAGACGATCCATGTCATGAATTCCGCAAGGCCCATGATGACCCCAAAACCGTTCGGATCGTTCATATCCACGAAATCCGTCATCAAGTTATCAGCGATTCCCCTCTCTCTCGCCCGGATTCCAGCGATAGGCGGATAAGGCGGCGGAGCGGCTTGATAAACGACCGAGGTCGATAGATTCTGGACCTCGACGGTGGCACCGGTATTGCTAACCCCCGATGATACAGACGTCACCTCCGAGGATTTAACGAGCTGTTTATCCGTCAGCGCTCAGCGGTTTGAACGGAAACAGAAACACAATTCGGAGGGGGGATGGGAAGAGAGAACAGGGCGATTGAATAGGAAGGCTCTCCGAACGGAGGAAGGTCACACACACGCACACGCGCGGGATGACGCATCCAGCGCAGAGCGTTCCATTCCGAGGTTCGAGAGCGCGAGCAAGGAAGTTCTCTGACTGCGGCGGCGGCTGTACCGATATCATGCTCTCATGTCACCTTGTTCTTATCTGGAAGAGAGGGAGGGGGTGGGATTAAAGAGGAAGGGACCTAGACTCTGCTCACCATATGGGATCTATCGGAAGCAAAATCTGTTATGAACACGTCTCCAGGGACGATCCTAAACAAACTATAGATTCGCGCCCCTCCGTATCGATTTCAATATTCACGGACGAGAGTGAGAGAAAAAAAGGAAGCTCATGACTCAAGCAATGGGAATCCCCAAGGTGACGTATGCTTACCTCTGATACGCTGTGTCTAGGCCTGATGGGTCCGCGATATATGGAAACGTCTCTCTCAGATAATCTGTGACCGTGGACCGAAGAGCGGATAGACCGCGGGAAGAAAAAAGGGGGGGATGAAACGTTGATCAGTTATAACTTCCACTAGGACGATTAATAGATCGTTCGGCAATGAGATATGGGAACACACGACCAAGCAGCGAGGTTACATGGCACAGGTTGCCCAAGGGGAAGAAAAAAAAAAAGATAATCTGTGAATCAAATACCCACGTTGTGCGTCATAGGGAAGATCGAGGGTGGTGTCAAAATCGTAGATCAAGCTACCCGTGTGGCAATTTTCCCCGTCACCCATGTCGTGCTGACGAGCTGATGACAGAGGGCGGAGGACGAGAACGACGTGGTAATCCCATATGACAGGGAGCCCTTTCTCACGGGCCGCTCGTTGGCTCCATAGGGCGACCTGCGTGGATCGTGGAGTGCTTCGACCATCAGCCGGTGGAAACGAATAGAGAAAGGCCCCAACGGCAGCAACGTCTGACGCGAAAGGGGAGAGAATCAGAGAGGAGAAAGAGGACACTTGCCGTTTTCGCGCTGTTCGAGATGAAAACCACAGCAAGATCCCACGATTCGCGGAAATCAGGGATCTCCAGAAAAGATTCGGCGAGGAGATAGATGTTCTCTTCGCAATAGCACCCGGTGTACGGCGCGTGGGGAGGAACAGGAGGTGGGGACCTTTCATGGCCGGACGGCATAGTCGTCTACGTCTATAGCCGGTGAATGGGGAAACACTGCCAGATTCGCAGATTAGAACGACGACCGAGTCGAGCGACCAACAGAGTCGACCAATACCACCAATACACCAGATCCCCCGGAGATGGCTGCCAACCCGGGAAGGGTCGGAAATGCGATCAGTCGGGTGATCGCGATTGATCCCGCACAGGGTCTCCCGGTGAGTAGAAAATCGACCGGGGGGGGTACGGAAGAGGTCAAGCCCCAGGGGCGGTGTCATGTATTGTGTGTGTGCATCTTCATCTCATCTTGAGGCGAGCAGGGAAGTTTTCTATCTTTGGGACATAATGCCCGCTACAGCATGCTCGTATGTACACGCGGGAAAAGATTAGATAAAACACTTGGATGGCACTAGGCTGATCATTCATATATATCCCTCGCCGCATTGACATATGAACCGGATGCTTTACGCTATCGAGATCTCACGCCATGAGGCCTGAGAGGTTCAGCGCCAGGCTAATCGTCCTCAGCTGCGATTCAGACACGGATCTTTGCTGTGTCCCCGGTGCTTTGACTCTCCCGAGAAAGACCAGGATGGAAGGCGTGCACAGGTCGAGGACGGATCCCCGCGTCCGATAGCAACCCGGGGTGGGAACCACGACCACCCGGGGGGACCCATAGAACGTCACAGCTTTCTTTTAGAATTTTTCCGAAACCCGACAGCCAAACGGAAGACGCGGAATGGAGAAATGCAAGATCGATTACCCTCTGGTAGATATGTGGTACTAATTTTACAATGATGTGTGGGTATTCAACTGGAGAAAACAGCCGCTCCCAGGGGCCTAACAACCCAATCACTCCGACCTGCCTGTCGTCGTCGCCATCGGGTCCGTGGAAAAAAAAAAAGAGTGACTCGAAAGTGGAAAAGTAAGGAACCATGCACGAGGAAGGAACAGGATGCGCGATTATCACAGAGTGATCGAGGGTGTATTTTCCCGAGTATTGCCTCCGGTAAAACACCAACGCGGAGGCCCGGAGAATGAGAGGAAGAGTGAAAGAGATGATGAACTGCAGAACGGAGAGAAGAACAGTCAGACAATGAGGAAAATATCGGAGGCGGAAGGGAGCAGACTCACGATGGTGTGGGTATTTGAATTAGAAATGTGGTCGGATCAGAGACTGGAGAGGGAAGATTTCACGTGTGGCTGATGGTAGTGCGATGTTTCTCCTTGAATTCAGGATGAAGGATAGCCGTCGTGCTTGACGTCAAGGCCGAGGGCTACGGGGCCCAAAGCTTGCGTCAACTTCTTCCTCAATAGAATCTCCTCCAGCTCGGGGGAAGATCGGTCTTGCTGCCAGGTGACGAAGATATGCTTCTGGCGTCTCTGGTGGGTGGGGTTAGACGACTGCTGAGCATTCACCAAGGGGATGGGTCGTCTTGGCTCCGGGGAATGGATGATACCGGAGGTAGACGATGACTGCCTCGGGGTCTGCATGTGAGCAGGAGTGCCCGTGGTGTACTGGGAGATGGATGATGGGATCGGGAGCGGGTATTTGGACGGCCCCGTAGGGGGCGGGTGACGGTCCAGAACATTGTTGTTCGTGAACGAGTGGGTGCCGAAGGGGTCAAAGTTCTTGAGAGTGGTTGGCTGGGCCATTGAGAGGATGGAGAGGATGAGTCTGTTGTGTGTGCGGAGGAGGGGGGGTGCTGAGGATGCTCGAACCAAAGATCCAGCCGCTCTTTATAGGCGGACGCGGAAGAGACCGAAGAAAACGCCGGCGCGTGGATAGCCCACTCTGTTGTGAATCATCAACGACCCATTGTTCTGGCGCGAAATGGCAACAACCCCCTTCACCGCGCTAAGCCGGAGCAGCGGGCCTGGCAAAGGAAACAGGGGAAGATCCGTTGCTAGTAGATCTTCCTGCTGAGGAACATCACATGGACAACGTGTCCTCTCGTCACCTCCGTCCGTCCGGGAGCTTTCATTTCAAAATTCAAAGCGCAAAAATTTCTCACCGAGTCCCAACCCGTTCATACATGATCATACGTGCATGGCCTTTTTGCGGGGCTGGACCACCCCGAGAGAGGACCACTGTTGTTGCTATGGACCCATCGGTCGGCGGCCCGATACGGGCCCTCACCACATTTTACCCCAGAATCAGATATCATCTCCTCGTGCTTCGATGCGGGGTATACTGTACCGACCGCGAACTGAAAAATCAACGTAAAGGATATACTGTATGGGTGGGCTGAAAGCGCCAGTGTATTGACACATCTCTAAAGCTCCGGATGATACCAAGACAGTCGTCCTCACACGCCCCCTCGTAGTAGTACGGCATGCCTCGCTGGAGCTTGAACAAACGTTAACCACGGATGATCATCACCACGTCCTGTAATGGACCAGCGCATTCATTTACGTCGATTTTACGATATACGGTCCGAACAGACATGTACTGCCCCCACACGGAACTCTCTCACTCTCTCGGCCGCGCTCAACTTCCCACAATTGTCGAACGATATGAGGTCTATTAAGTAGCTCGGTTGTGAACTCATCATCATCATCCCGCAGCGGCCTCCCATAAGTCCGGGTCGACAATATGAATGACGGATATGCTGACACCACCCTCGAACGTTGCAATCCATTCACCCCCGTCACAACTCATATCTCTCTCTCCAGTGAAGCGAACCGGTAGATAAGCGTGTGCTTTACGCCTGCCAGCTTGGCAAACAAACATATCTCATCAAATAGAAGGGCCAGAGAAATAACCCTGCCATCCTAGAACCCTAAGAGTACACGCGACCGCCCACTAGTAGTCTTGTACCCCACCCGATACGGCATATTTGACGTTTGCGAGGTTTTTCTCCTATCGCTACCAGTTCGTACGTAGAGCGGCGTACGGAGCGGCGGTAACTCAGCGAACGCTCAAGGGGTCTTGTACTTCGGATGTCTCGTCCCGGTCGGGGTATACGAGATGACAGTCCGATGCAGGATAGGGTTGCAATGTCATACCCATATCCACAAGTATCCCCACCTACTCCTCAAACATGGAGCGAAA
>Ga0307515_10014165_pt1 | contig 14819 bp, 14 predicted proteins | sample 17_EM_MG_FD_194513 | JGI IMG/M metagenome (GOLD analysis project Ga0307515, IMG submission 194513) | Populus trichocarpa ectomycorrhiza microbial communities from riparian zone in the Pacific Northwest, United States - 17_EM | ecosystem: Host-associated > Plants > Roots > Unclassified | place... | reverse complement strand
CAACGTCCATCTTTAGTTCTGGTATCATGGAAGAGGGAGATCACCAACTCCTTGTGTATATCAACTCGCTACAGCAGAACGGGACCGTCAACGGGACCGTCGCGGTGGATTATTTCGAGTATGTCGTCTCCTTACTCCATTACGTCACAGTAATCTCGTTACAACGACCTTACTGCTTTCAGGATTGAGAATTTGTCTGGACGGGGCTTCGATCCTCTCTGGGCCGGGCCCAATGCGACGAACGTACCGAAAGAAGCAGACACTGTGGACAATTCAAGCCCGGATATTGTGTTCTCCAGTCTACCTCGGTGGGATCGTGTGGATAGTGTTCAGTACTACAGACAAGGTCTATCGTACTCGAATTCAGCTGGTGCATCGTTAAGTTTTTCTTTTGATGGAGTCGCAATATGGTATGAATGCACATCTCATACCTGGAATGTGCAATCCAACCTGCTCCTCAGGTACTATAGCGAAATAGACGAACCCCACGGTTTCCACACTATATCGATTGACGGTTCAGAACCAGAGCAATTCGACGGCAGGAACAGCGGAGGGCAACTAGCTCAACAGATGCTTTGGTCAAAGACAGACCTTAGTCCGGGCAGACACACTTTTGTCCTCAGGCAGTACGACATCAACGGTAAATTCGCTTCGCTAGATTTCTTTCGGTCAGTCACCATTGGAGCGACAGACGAAAGATACAACATCTGACTCCCTCTTCCATTGCTTCCTACTCTGGTTGTGTAGTATCCTTCGTGCTAACAACGCCTCTGCGTCACCTTCGAGTACCCCAACTGGCGCGGATGCGGTCGCCCCCCAATCGATCATAATACCGCTAGCTATCGGATTAACACTCGGTGTTCTTGCGCTTATAGGCGTTGTCCTTGGTCTTTTCTGTCTACAATATCGAAGGAGAAGAAGGTCAGTGACCATGCTCGACGCACACACCACCTCTCTATACCCCACCCTCCCGATACAAGTCGACCAGCAATCGGGCTACCCTCTAGCCAGCAAGTACACTCCTCATCCTCAATCCACTCTATCGCCTAGTGTAACTGTGGCTACAGCCACTTCGACTACGTCTATTGGAGTAACTGATCCGGAACAGCCTCCGAGTTATGAGAGCCATACGAGGACGGGGAGAGTGGCCCCGGCTGGATACTTGAATAAACGTCTCTCGTAGAGTCGCACATTTACCGCCGAATTTACCACCACGTTTTCATCGATCACGTACCGACCCAGATTTGGAGAAGGCCTAGGATGAGCACTATTGGCCTCAACAGGGCCGTGTGGGAGTGGGTGATGCGGACTTTTGTGTTTTGTGGTGAACGGAAAACCAGGATACAAAGCAGAGGAAACGGTACGGTACAGCCGAGCGTACTGGACAGTCTCATATTTCTAACGCGGTTGCTGTACACTTCCGGGCTCAGTCCGGGCTCAGGCTCAGTCCCAGTGATGGGATGGGAAATTCCTTTCCTGGGGCTGGCCTGTTTCTTGGACTCTGACTCCGATTCGTGTTTGACACGAATGTCACATGGCCACTTCCTAATCCCTGTGTTTTATTTGTAGCGGGCCCTAACAAACACGAGCATTTCGCCGTACGGTCGGGTTAGGCGGAAATACTCGGTGTGAAGTGCCACAATCACCGGACTTAGTTGCTGGTTACGTTGTCAACGTCTCCCACTTCCCACTTCCACATAAACTCAGGGAGTTGTACCGAATCTGATGACCCTAAGGCCTGATACAACCATTGCGGTTTCCGTCTGCACCGCCTTGTTACGTTGGAGCAGACAGAAAGGCAAGCGCCAACCTTGTCTGGTTATCACGGCCACTATCAGACCTCAAGCCGTTGATGTTATGCACAGCCCACTTGACAGAACGCGGCGTCCCCGCGCCCGCTATAATATAATTAATATACACTCACCCCGCACCAACCGCAGCATCGAAATACCGTGCCTCCATCATGAACCAACCCTCTCCGTCTGAGGAGTACTCTTCTTTCCGTCAGAACGGCCAAAAATATCCGCCTTGACAATACAGACCCTCGGATTAAGTACGCTGCGGAGAAGGCACGGACAGGGCTGAAGGTTTCCCCAGAGCCACGGAATCCAGGTGGAACATAGCACCAGTCTTCAAGTCCGAGCAGTCAGTTTTGCTTGCTCTTCCGGAGTGAGTGAGCAGATATCCATTTTTCGCTCCTCGTGGTGGGTACTCCTACATTATCGTACAAGAACAACAGGCACTTGTATACCTTTGGACGGTCGTGCAGATCTCGGCGGAGGAATATCCTGTCTCGCATTCGCCGGGAAGGCCATGTCGTGAACTTGGTCTCCACCGTCTCTAGCAAAAATTTGGCATGTGGAGGGGTTACGAGGTGGTGATCGTCAAGTCTTTGGCCAGAAGCTAGACCACCGCGGATTGCAAGTATAGCGCACATCTAGGTCGATTACTTCGAGTACGCCACAACTCCTACGCTACCTCAAGCAAGACACGCTTGATGACCTCTCTTAGACTTCAAAATACGGCTGGTACTGGCTTTAGTCCCATTTGGGCAGGCACGAGGGCGACAAATGTCCTCATCTTCGGCATGGTTGTCGGCAGGGCGAACACCACCATTCCATTTTCCGATAATGACTTCTGGAGGGCTACGTCTGACACACGGTATTATGCCCCTGGCTTGCGGTGGGCGGACGAAAGTAGGGCGTCCCTGACATTTACATTCGAGGGCATTGGCACATGGCTAGTCGACGATCTTAAATGCTTGATTATCATCGTGTCTTATAGGTATTGTAGCGATCGGGATATGCGGAATGGGTTCTACACAGTATTGATCAATGGCTCAGGGCTCCCTGAACGTCTAGATGGTCAAGTCACGCAGCGAATGCTCTGGTCGAACTCAGGTCGTCCTACTGGACAGCATGCGTTCATACCGAGGCAGAAAGACACTGGTGATACAACTATCACCTTGAGGTTTTTCGGTGTGTCCAGTCCTGTGACCCAGATATTCGACACTCTAGCGGCCCTCCCGCATTTTTATGTTAACCAAATAGCATTTTGCGTAACAAAAGTGCTTCGACTCTTCCTTTGAACTCCATAAGCACAACTTTCACCTCCGTCGATTGAACCCCCCCCCCCCCCCAAAGCGTCGATCTCTACTCTGGATAACTCACCAAATAGCTGGTAATGGGACCTTGCTCCAGCAATTGGGATTCCCCTTGGCTTCATGATGCTGGCTTGCCCTATTCTATTCCTCGTCCGCTATTGACACAAGCGATGGAATAACCATGCTGCTTCCTATATCAGGGGTGGCCCACTACACACGATACACGTTTCTGGATTCTTCAAGTCGCTCGCGCTTTGTACTACCCAGACTTTCAGATAGTACTGTTGGTTTGCAGCCAGATCTGTCACGTATCACACTCACAAGCGCAGCACGAACAGTATGCACCTATTATGGGGCCATTTTTGTTGATGGAGCTGGAGATGACGGTCGCGATACTACGATATTTGCATCAACCGCGAGTGGCTCACAAAGCGCCTACTTAGGTCAAAAGGGGCAGCTCACCCGAGCACACATGAGACACGTTTCTAGCACTGTGAACATGAGGGGGAGGGCACTGATCTGGAACGGGTGTTAGCGGAGAACTATGACTTGACGCATGCGCCCGTCAGCGGAGATATGGATTTATATTGTAGTTATTTCTTAACTATTATCCTTGATAGGATAGAAGGTTGGCTGTTGTTCTCGGTCCTTATCTACCAGTTGCTTTGTTTACCGCGGTGGTGCACAAAGTAATCGAGAGAACACTAGAAATCTATGTATTATCGAAATGTCTGTGACTGCGGAAGCACTGCTAGAACAGGTCACCTGTGGTGATCTCCGTAGCTGTAGCTATGTAGATACGGACACCGCTGTGTAGAGCGCACATATATATGGGACCGGGGCTCTCTGAGCGGACTTTTGAAGATCAACTTTATTACTACACATCTATCATCCTGAGCACCTAAAGAGCCCACTAGCAAGCCTATCTAATAAAAGATACGGAGTGCAAGGGACAATAGGCCCAGGATGAAAGAATTAACTGGTATTGAAGACATCACTGTCACTCGCGCGCCGCTCCATCTCTACTCCACAAACTCTATTACTTCGCGTATACTGTGTTCTGATTCATATCCGAGGTATTATAACCTAAAGAACACTTGTGCGGTCGTATAGTTTATATTCCGTCGCTCTGCTCCTCCAACACTGCCGGCCAGTGTCAAGCTCTTACTCTATATTATCAAACGTGTGTATACCTAGCTAGTTAACTCTAGTTTTTGTATATACGTGCGACTGAAGGAAGAGTCCCCAGGTTTAGACCCAGTGCAGGCTGTTAGACGTTGCGTATTATTATCAATATTTACGAAACGTAACACTGGCAGTGGCGCAGCAAAGGGAGAATGACCGGTCATCAAGTCCATCGGTGATCCATTCCGACATTAAGCTGAAACTTTCAACAATCGGGAACCAATGGCGATGTAACCTTTCAGGTTCTTGGGCATCGCTTACTTCGTCGTTCTATCCAACAATTGGCGAGTATGTCTCTTACTCAGCTTTGCATTCGACTATTTTTGTTTTCTTCTAGGTCAACGCCCGCCCCTTTACTCTGTAGTGATTCGTCTCTATGGGAACTTTACGTTCAGAGCATACTCATCGGTGCGTGGAGTGTAATCCCAGTACGGGTCAAACAGGGCTCCCAACCCTTCACGAGGAGTTCGCCGATGGATATGAGACGAGTTCGAATGGCGAGCATGTATTACACATCCTTCAAGTCTCCTCTGACTTCTCTTCCTTCGATTATAGCTGTAAATTTCAAGGTTCTTGTTCTAAGAGCTCGACTTCCACTGGTCTGATTGAACGAGGTGTCCTGAATAGCAATACTATGTCGACAGCGGCGCTACCGGCCACTGGATCAACGAAGCGGAGGTTTTACATGACCATATGCCACCCGAGACACCTCGTTCAGTCAGGACGTGGAACATGGCTATATTCTGGCTCTTGGAACGGGAACCTCAAGGTTAACAGCTATAATCGAAGTCAGAGAAGTCAGAGGAGACTTGAGGGGTGTGTACTACATGCCCGTCATTCGAACTCATCTCATATCCATCGACAAACTCTTCGTGAAGGGTTGGGAGCCCTGTTGACCCGTACTGGGATTACACTCCACTACAAGGAAGGGAATATGATCTTCCACACACCGGTGAGTATGCTCTGGACGTAAAGTTTCCATAGAGGCAGTCACGTCACTACAGGGTAAAGGGACAGGCGTTGTTCTAGAAGAAAACGAAATAGTCGAATGAAAAAACTGAATGAGAGGCATACTCGCCAATTTTTGGATAGAACAATGAAGTAAGCGATGCCCAAGAACCTGAAAGGTTACATCGCCATTGACTCCCGATGGTTGAAAACTTCAGCTTCATATCGGAGTATGTCGGATGGACTTGATGACGGATCATTCTCCCTGTACTGAGTCACTGGATTAAGAATAGCCTTTTGCGTTGCGTTGTCTGAACCGATGAGCCAAGCCAAGGATACGAGCCGACGTGCCCATGTATTGTCACTGCCTTCTTCAACCCACCATATTCCACTTATGTGTGTTCTGCGGGCTCTCTCCTCTCCATTGGGTGTATGTCGTTATTTGTTTGCCATTGTTTGCCAATACTGTTCTCTTTCCCATGACTGACTCCTAGTGACAGCTACGCCGGCGGGCGGGGGGCTATATGGAGAATACAGTACTGATGATCGCCTACAAGCTCGCTGCTTGCTGCCAGTAATTGCCAATCATGGCCAGTTATGTCTCTATCACCGTGTCTGAAGATGAACGGACACCCACTCAGAGGCCTTCGTCTTGAAACTCTGATAGAGTACGGACAGTCACATCGTTGCTGGTGAGGGTGTGCTGCCCTGCCACGTAGCATTACACCTACTGAGCCAATTCCCTCAGTCTTGAACCCTCCTCCTTCGTCTCAGCTCTCTCTCTAAATGTTTTCTTTGGCCATCAGGATGGCACAAATCCTCTCCCTCGACGATACGGACCCCCGGATAGACTACCGTCCGGAAAGGTCCTGGACAGCAGTGAATGACTCCAGAGAGGCATGGAACCCGGATGGGACTTACCACTATGCTTCGAGCCAGAAAAGTCAGTTTTACTTTCTATTCCGGGGTAAGTGCTTCTCCCCATCCATTGTTCTGATCTCGCTGTGGATATTCCCAATCATCTAACAAAGGAATAGGCACCGGAATATCTTTGTTCGGTCGTAAAGGTCCTGGCGGAGGAATACTGAGGCTGATATTCGACGGGAAGACCACCAGGGTGGACCTGGCCTCCAACGACCCCGCCAACAGCTCCACTCTTATTTGGAGTGAAACAGGGCTAGGAGATACTGATCATCAGCTTTTCGCCGAGACCACTGGTGCTGATGCTGATGTTCAAGGTGTTGATGTTGCGAACATCTGGGTCGATTATTTCAAGTAAGCCACGGCTTCTCCACTGTCTCCAAAAGACATTAATTGTGTATACCTCTTCTAGGCTTGAGAATGCGGCTGGTACCGGCTTCGACCCTATTTGGGCAGGCACGAACGCCACAAATGTCCCTATAGAGGCCAAAGTTGTTGACAGTGCGGACCCCAAAATCCAATGGTCCGGTAACTGGGATGCGTCGTCCAACGCAAGATTTTATTCCCCTAGCTCGCGACATACGAGACAGAATTGACGTATACGTTCGAAGGCGTGGCAATTTGGTGAGTTGGCCATCCATGCGATAAACAGATGCGTTATTCTCATCTTCTTTCATAGGTATTATGCCGACCTAGATAGAGCGCATGGGTACTACACAGTCACGCTCGACGATGATCCGCCCGTACGTTTAAACGGCCTGAATGCTGTTGGTCAAATCACGCGACAAATGAAGTTGTCAAAGAGAGATCTTTCCCCTGGTCAGCATACCTTCACCTTAACGCATAACGACACCGATGGGAGATATGCCACTTTTGATTACCTCCGGTATGTGTAGTCCTGTGAGGTATTCCACGGTCTAATGGTCCTGATACATTTTTGTGTTCATCTACTAGAATTTTGAGTAGCGAGGTTCCTCTCACGTTCGATCCATCGACAATCACAGACCAAGCACCGATCTCTACACTAGATAGCCAGCCCTCTTCAAATACCGACTCACGGTTCCTCGCACTTGCAGTTGGACTCCCCGTCGCCTTCATCGTGGTAGCGTGCGCCGTCCTATTCCTCGTCTTGCATCGACGTAAACAACGGAATAGGATGTCTCTGGACCTCGCTCAGACTACAACCCAGCGAGGGAGCCTCTTGCCCTACGTCATGCCACGTTCCTTCCCGGCCGATCGAAAAGGAGCGCGGCGGGTACCTGCACCATTACCACCAGCACCGGAATCGACAGCACCACCGCCATACACTGAACCATCTCCTACGGAATCATCTGGGTTTCCGGAGGTGGTTACCATGTCGATATCTCTCCCTAATACATCCCAGCAGCATCTTCAAGATAACGGAGTAAACGCACCGCCTATCCCGAGGCAATGAGGGTGTTATGGGTGTGACATTTGCCCTTGTCTATAGGGGTGATCCTTCAAGAACACATGAAACACTTTTCTGACCTTTCAGCTCCCTTGCTCTGGGTTGGGCCGTACTGCCAAGGTTTTGGTCAGGACAATATGTTTAATTAATGGGAGCACGACGAGAACTACACCTATTCTATATGCTGCCCCAAAGCCCTAATCATGAATGGAATAGTCCGATTCTCCACATCTATATTATAAAAAATTACACCGATCCCACCTGGGCGGACTTCCAACTTTAAATTTCGTAAGCCCTGACTGCTCATTGGCTCCAGCCTCTCGCTTATTTTTTTTCTTCCCACACAGCCACTAAAACCTTTTCACCTTCGTAAATTCCTTTTTAAATATGTAGATAAATATGTAGATAAACAGATAAATAGTGAAATAATAAGTATATACTATAATGCATTTTTAGTATGACAAGCATTGAGCCTTACGACGAGACTATAAATTGAAGAAATAAAGAAATCATTTCACCTCATAAAATCCATTTTAAAAATTCAAATAATTAGTTAAACAACCAAAAATATATGACATGATATATTTATAATAATTAGCCAGTGTAATGAGCAACGGGCCTTACTAAAAATAACAAAGACTATTGAATGTGGCACCACCTGCCACAAGTCTTGCCCGCATCTTCAAGATTGTTCTCTAGCAGCAATCAAACATTTCCCAAAAATTTATAATAATTGATGAGATGTAAATGATTGGTCATGAGCAGAGTACTGAGACCAATAAGCTTTTCTTAGGTACCATTCTATCCCTTCAACCACCTCATAGGCTGTCTCAAGGGCTCAGATACATTAGGAATATGGTTAATAAAGCTTATCACATATTTGATGACCGTATCATTTCCCTTCCAGCACATTCTAACTCCTCACTCCACAATCTGTTCCTCTTCCTCACCCTCTACAGGCAGTAGTGCCAGAGCCACCCCTATATACTCAGGCTTTGCCTGTGTCATCTATATATTTAAAACTATCTCATCCATTATAACCACTGCACCCCCTGATCTCCTTTTCCTCACCCCCATCACCTGCTGCTGCTGCTGCTGCCCCTCATGCAACACCACCTGCACCCAGCACCTTTCAAGCAGGGTGATCCCCCTTGCTGTTGACTCCCTCTGTTTGATCATGGCCCTGGACCAGAATATGAAAATATTCCTTTTCCTTTGCCAGTGGCAGATCCTGATTCAGACTATGAACCCACTGTGGATGTATGATCTCCTTCACCTCAATTACCTGTTAATGGCTGACCACCAAGGGGATGACCAAAGGGACAAGCAAGGAGGCTGCCAAGGGGGCAAGGTCAAGGCCATTCACTGGTACAACTGCACATGCATTCTGCATCTCAATGTGCCTGTATTCCATACCATAATGTATGGCCACCCCATAGGCCATCAGTATTCATGGATTTTGTTTGCTCCTTCTACCATGCTCAACACTGGGTAGAAGAGAAGCAACAGAGTTCAATGGTTGAGAGAGGCAGTAGAGAAGATATTGCATATGCATGCATGTGACACTCATACCTATGGCAGCATTCCATTTGACTCAAGACATGCAGCTTGGGCAGAGGAAGGACTGAAGAGTCTTCTCCATGCCCTTTACCCAGGTATCTCCAATCCCCAGCCAAGGCCATCAAGGTACTTCACAGAGAGGACAATATTTATTACTTGCAATGAAACACTGGATGGGCTCAATGCAGTTGGGGCCTGCTTGGCAGTCTAAGGATGTAATCTCATTTAGTCATCCCAGAGCCATTCCTATCATCACTCACATAACTATGTATCTTACCTCTATACAGGCACCCCTCTCACTACTGCCCCAAAGTCATCCTGATTGCTGGACTACTCAACACCCCTCTCATGCTCACAATGTATGGCCAAGAGAACCTGTTCAATAGTGTGAGTCTTATCATTTCTCCTCATCCCTCCCCCATATCTCCATCCTCATATTTCATATGTGAATCCCCTATTCCTGAGCTCTCTGTGTTCACTCTCCACTATAGTGATGGTCTTCCATTCCATTATCACACCTTCAATTTCCTATTCAGCTTGCATTTAGTATGTCAATCAACAAAAGACAAGGGCAGTCAGTGTGATTTGTGGAAATAGACCTATGCTCACCTGTTTTCACTCATGGTCAGCCACATGTTGCCCTTTCAAGAGCTACTTCCAGCTCCCAAGTGAAAGTTCTCCTCCCACAGGAAGAAGCAGGAACTGTTACAAAAAATGTAGTTTACAGAGAGGCTTTATTGACTCAATGAAAGTTTGTTATCTATCTAAATCTAACTAACTAAAATATTTATGACAGTGTGAAACCCAGCGAGCCGCCCGCGAAGCGGGCTTAACTAAAAATCTAGTGTATACATATTATTACTGGGCTATATCGTAACCTACTCTCATCGGATTTGCATTGCCGCTGTTGGAGTTCGTGCATGGTATCTGCGCCGTGGCGGCACCCCGGTTATGAGCGTGTAACGTAGTATTGACACCTACCTAGTCGCTTCAATATAGAGAGGAAAGCCTGGTGCTGACCAACTTTAGGCTCGAGAAAATTGTGGATACAAGGCCTCATCAGGTTAGAAGAATTTCGTAGGAGAGGATCGGCGGTGCGGATGGTGCGAGTGCCACGGGTCATCGAAAACAACCGTTTCAGTAGTACCAAGAAGCTCAAAATCGAATTTAGAGTCGCCGAGGTCGCTAGGAACGAGCCCTCTCAGAGTTCCCATCGGCAGACGAGAGCCACCTTGGGAGAAGAATTGAACATACCGAGTGTGTGGAGTTGGATTGTGCCGATATTTAGCGATTGTGAGAGCGGTACACCAGAGAAAGAAAGCTGTCTCGGGAGAAGTACTGCCCCGGGAGGTTCAAAACGTTTTCTTTGCCGCATTTTTGGTTGCTCACACCTCATTGACTATGTGGTGGTCATGCGAGGTCGACAGATGGTAGAGAGTTGAATCATTTAGTACGCTATGCTTGCCTCAATACCTATTACCATTGAATGACACATAGTTCTAGGTTTGTATTAGTATGATAGCAAACAAACTGGTGTATTTGAACCGGAACGAAAAATATTTAAGAGAGCTGAGTCCGTGCACCTGCAACTAGTGAGTTGTTGTCGGTTTGGCCAAATAAGGTACACCCACCTAGTCCACACCATCCAGCAGAGCGGCTATGTATCACAACGAGGGTCTCTTTTGAGTGGAGTAGTAAACGTCTCGCGAGACGGTGTATCCTCCGTTTACGTTCTGCGTATCCGCTACGAAGACCTGATGGTCATTTCTGACCCAAGGTGGAGGAGTTTCAGGACGTGTAGGAACAGTGTTTGTATTCTTTGAGCGTTTGCCCTTCAGTCTTGCCATAAAACCGCGCTTTGCCTTCCTCGGTCTCTCTGCCTGGATACCACTCGCGGCCTTCTCGAATTCAACGAAATGTTTGCTGGAATTACATCCCATTGTGTCTAGCTGTCGTGAAGAACGTCACAGAGCGGAGTGGGTCGGGGCGCCCATAGATAACGGTGAGTTTTGCTGCATTGAGGCTCGAACGTGCCAAGCTTGACTCACAAGAATGGTGTAATGTACTTGTGCAGTGAGGTTGAGGTCTCTGGTAGTGGCGAGGAATCGTCCGAGTGCAGACGCCTGGAATGCGGCAGTTCAAGGGCTCGGTCGGTCGTCAGCACCGCCTGGCGGTCATTCCCGAGATCGCCGTGGGGGTGTTCAGACGTCATGTCACAAGAGAAGAAAGAAGGAGTGAGGCGTGGGCGGAGATAAGGTACCAGGTCCCCATCCTCTGATGTACCGAATAACCTGAGGCGCGGACTTGGTGGAATTGAGTGAAAGGCTGTTGCAGAAAGCCTTTGTTTTCCTGTAGTTTGGCTCTTTTCAAGTGGCCCGCCAGTCATGTCATGTCGTGGGGGACTTAACCAATAGCTGCGTTTTTGTTTTGGGGCCTGTCTTCGAAGTCTTTCCCAAGGTGCAATTTAGTTGGTGGTAGGGAGCACTATAACGTGAACTGGTAAAAGGGCGGGCGCGGTGAGAACAGGGGCTCCCCGTCCACTGTGGGAGAGAAGGCTGCGCGTTGAAGACGGTGGCTGATTCTTGTTTCCAAAATGTCCTCTGATATGCGTTTGCGCAAGGGAGGCGATATAGCGCCACGGTCGGGAAGGCAATAGATGAAGCAAAGACCGTTTTGAGAGTTTCCCACATATTACACAGAGGATAAAACCGGGGTTAACGAGAGGGCTATTGTCGTGATCAGACTCCAAGCTCTTTATAGCCGAAATTGGGTGGTACACAAAGCTAACCGTTTTTTGACGAGGAACTGATGCACCTCTTGCCGCGTCTGACGCGTTTCGCGCCTTTAAGGCAGTCCCCAACACGCATTCCGGTGGCAAGGCTAGTTCCAGTGAATATTCGATGGAGTTCGACGGGAACGGAGGATGATTCACAAAACGTAACGTATTCATACTCGCCGCCAAAGAAACCCGCAAACGACAGCGATGGAGCTGTACTAGAGCTTGATCAGGCGACGGCTGAGGCCCTTCAAGCGGCCTCTGAAGACCCTAGTTTAGCAATAGAACCGGTTCAGCTTTACCCAAATTTTCTCGAATTTAATTCTCTCTATGACTCGTATACTACACATGACGCCTATGCAGAGGGATACAAGCTCCGTACTACCCTGATAAACGACCCTCCTATCTTCTCAACCGAACCACGATTGCAAAACCGGAAGAAAACGAAGATCGAGGCAGCGCAAGATGAGAAAGAGCCCGGCGAGGAAGGTACACTGTGGGGTGCGGATAAAGGCGCGGACGAGAGGCAAGCCAAAGAGCGGCAAGTTATGGAATACGATGACCCTACGTCGGAGTTGTACGACGAAGTCGATAACTGGATCCGTCAGCCCCCGGATCCTGATATGCTGGAGAAAGATCATGACCCTACCGAATCCTTGTCGATCAACCCGCGCTTCGCAGACGACCTAATGCGCTTCCCTCTCGTCCGTCGACGCGTCGTGCACCAAACCGGCAAGGGAAAAATCGCCTCCCAATACGTCCTCATGGTGGTTGGCAACGGGAAGGGTCTGGTTGGGTTCGGGGAGGGGAAGCACGAACGCGGCCAGCTAGCGCTGGAGCAGGCATTCAACGAGGCGTGCAAGAACATGGATTACGTGGATATGTTCGAAGGGCGAACACTCTGGCATAATCTCGGCACGAAACTGGGCTCGACGCAGATCCTTATGCGACCCCGGCCCCTCGGATTCGGTCTCCGCTGTGGACCGTTCATGCACCAGGTGTGCAAGGCAGCGGGCATTAAGGATGTCAGTGGGAAAGTTTGGGGAAGCCGGAATGGAATGCAGATTGTAAAAGCCACATGTCGCGTGCTGCATGGGGGACATGCGCCACTCGCACTTGGCGATGGCATCGGGGGTCCAGGGAAGAGACTAGAGTCAGGATTTGGTATGCGTGGGAGGGATGCTGTCCAGTGGGAACGTGGAAGGAAGCTTCATGTTGATCGTTTGTGGTAGAGGTACGTTCCATGGTCTTCCTAACAGATTACGGTAACTGAGATCATCCATCCAGGTAGCGGATCATTTTATATCCTGTTTGTCGAGCTAGAATCTCATTTCATTGTTTTCCATATCGTTTATTCTTGCGCGGCGCTCCAATCAGTTCGCCGCGCCCCCAAGGGTCACAAGGAGTTCCGCATTTGATACGACCGCCATTTTGCACTGCTCCAGTCGTCTACGCTCAGTTTGATTCCGAGCCACTCGAGGCCAGTGTATGAGTTTTTCCGTATGCCTTCACTCGACACGCCCCGGCCGTTCCGCAACGGGGTAGAGGAAGAATTCAAATGGGTTGAATTGGAAATGAGCCCATAATGTACCCCGCCAAGCGACGAAGGGTGCCCCTTTCCATGGTAAGAGGTTCAACCGGCTTGCCGGGATGCAAAGTTGCCGCCCGCTGATGCTATTAACGAAGATGCTAGGATACAGCAAACTTATTGGGTTTCAGTAGATACAATACATATACTCCTTTCCTATTATCTTGTATGCTACGAGCCCTGCAATCGCCCTTTCTAACTGGGTGCCATCAACGAACGGCAAATTAGAGCCGTACCGAGTAAAGACGAAAGGACGGTGAACCGTGCTTAAGATCAGCACAGAACGCACCCTTCTAAGATTGAGAACCTGGGCTGTCCGAGAACGAACATGGTCGTAAGTTTGGAGAGGCAGGACCTTGACCTCGGCCACGCCACATGCACAATCCTCCAAGAACCCGGACGACTGCGTCCTTTGCAAGTACGACATAACCCCTTTGAAGGTGATTAAATCGGCAATTATCCCAGTCCTCGTCTGCGCCAGTATTTCACAAGCATCTATGTCCTCGATGGGTCGTTTTGGCGCAAGAGGGTGGACACAGGCCAGTGGATTGACCTGCATTCCTTGGTCAATGTGAATACACCTGGATCGTGGAGTGAAATCCGCCGACCTCTGCGGCGGTGCGCCCTCAGTGTACAGGCGTCGGTAACTCACCTCGCGTGGAGAGGGCTCCTGTCGATCGGCTCTTCACTCCCCAGTGTAGTGGTGAACGCCGGCGCCGACATCAACACCATCACTTCTTGAGGCGTTGGCTCCCATTTGTCGAAGGTGTCTTACATAGGTCGGCCAGAGATCAACAAGCAGAGCAATGTGCTGCTGGTGACGTGACATAACCTGCTAGTCCATCTTCTTGGCAATGTCTTGGTTTTGGGTGAGAGAAAGGAGGCACATACCCCCCGCACCCATGGGGATAGACGAGAGAAGAACCATGGCTGGACTGAAGATCCTATTTCATTTCTTGGACTGTTTTATCGGATTTTTCAAGAGTCGGCGAGGATTCTTCAATCCATGACCCCGGAGGAGTGTAGTAGCTCCACGAGTACGTCGTTTAACGACTGCTATACCTTGTGGGTCAAGTGAAAGACGCAATTTATTCATCTACGGAAGGTGGATATTGAGAAATCCTGGAGGGCTGGGTCGAACCGGAAACGTTGCTAGGAATGAAGCGTCTAGAAGGACAGGATAAATGCAAATGGTATGAGCGCGTCGCCCTCCTCGTCTGGTTCCCGCTCACCTGGATTGCCGGACAACGCGCGTGGTGATGTCAGCGAACGCCACATCATTAAAGCCGCATATATCTGCACTCCTAAC
>Ga0307515_10014164_pt1 | contig 14820 bp, 12 predicted proteins | sample 17_EM_MG_FD_194513 | JGI IMG/M metagenome (GOLD analysis project Ga0307515, IMG submission 194513) | Populus trichocarpa ectomycorrhiza microbial communities from riparian zone in the Pacific Northwest, United States - 17_EM | ecosystem: Host-associated > Plants > Roots > Unclassified | place... | reverse complement strand
AGTTGTTTTCCCCTTCTTCCGAGCCTGGATCATTTTCATAGGTTGCGGGACGTCTAATTTCTCTAGTTCGGATTGAAGCCATTTTTCTTCGTCGTATGAATCCAACACCTGTACGAATTGGTCCTCTAGTACTTTGCTTGCGTACTTGGGGACTGCCGCCCCCATCTCCTCTCTGTTGTGTGCAGCATAGCTAGTGATCGGGTCTATATTGTTGTGTGTCCTCCATCGCTGGGTTGCTGTGGCTGGTGGCTATGGTTGGGATCAAACGCGGTGTGGCAGTGAGAACCCCCCCAGTTCCGGGGATTGTTTGGCCAAACCAAACACGTCTTTTCGCGTCTTGTATGTTGAGATTTGTCTGCTTCAAAAGTGTGTATTAGGTTCCTACTGCTAATACATGTAATCTGCTACGACTTTTTTGGCTCTATGTATTGTCAGCGGCGCACGGAACCAAGTCAGTTTGGCGTTTACGCAACTCAGCACCCTCCCCACCAGCTTCACCTTGTCGGAGCCAGCCACAATGCCACCAAAATGTCGAGAATGTGTACACCCACCTGCTAAAGGGAGGAAGCTCCGTCCAGATCATCGAGAGGGATAGGGCGAGGAGGTAGAAGAAGAGGGCACTGTTACAAGCCCAACAGTCCGAAGCAGAACCATCTCAAACTCCACCTACTCCCAATGGATCAGCTCAGACTACAACCAGGCGTGTTCGCCATCGAGAGGACGCTGACACTGTTGTCAACAAACTTGAGCAAAACGACGGCAATGGCACCTTGTGAGTCAAAACAGAGGTTGTAAGGGACAGAGGAGAAGCTAATATCTCATAATCGGACTCCAACTCACTACAGAACGCGTATGGACCTTTTAAAAACGATGATTGCAATACTAACCTTGTTATGTTCCTTCGCACGCGTATCACTGCCCGTATCAACGCATACATGATTTATGCTAGCTCAACCAGTACACTACAGCCCGAACAAACTGATATTTTGGTGTTCGAACTCTAATTTTGTGTTGAGTCGCGCAAACGTCAGTGCCGAGCACCGTTTACAACACTTGGAGCCAAAAAAGTCATAGTAAATTACATGTATTAGCAGTAGGAACCTAATATACATTTGTGAAGCAGCCCAATCTCAACATACGAGAAGCGAAAAGACGTGTTTGGTTTGGCCAAACAATCCCCGGAACTGGGGGAGAGCAAGGGACGTTGTTTGTGTGCGGATGTTCCTGAACTATACTGACATCGCTCAATGGCCGCTACTGGTAAAAGTAAAGACAAAACCACGGCAGCGCGTATTTAGGCCATGAAAACCATGTCTTTGGTTGCGGCTCCATCACCGCAAAGCCGGTCGAGATTTCCCCCACCGTGCTACCGGGAGCAGAAACCCACGTTTATCGCGCGCGAATGGCAGCCCCATGAGACTTCATGTTTTCAAGCCTCCGGGGTGGAAAGAGCGGGATCACAACTGGCACTCGTGTTTTTTTGCCAATACATTTGCTGGGGTGTGACCTACTCACAGGTCAGAGACAGGGTAGTTTCGTCAGGAACGTACTGATGTCTCACACCTTGAGTCAGCGTATACCCCCGATTTCGAACATCTTGCAGTGTGATTATTGATAACCTAAATAAACGGTATGGATGTAAAGTGATGCACGCAGCACTATCTAATAGCCATCCGACGAGAGCACTCACAGGTTCTCTTTCTTGGGACCTTGAGCTGCCATGTTCATTCGATCACTTTGAGGCTGCAACGTGCAACATGGGGTGGGTGCGGCGGTTGTAGATTAGATAATGTTTATTATATTCGTTGTGCGCAGACGCCGTGTCTCAGGTTTGGGGACCGGCCAAGTGATATACTCGACGCGCTTCATGGCGCTTCTCTCGACACGGTTACGACTGGCGACGACAACAGCAACAGCTGGATCCAAACACTCAAAGGACACACACCCAAGGTCTCCTTCCGAAAACTGAACGGTCAAGATCTGGCACGCGAAAACACACCGCTTGGAGAACACACCTGGAGCGCGCATGGTGGGTGGTTCTGAGCACTCTTGTGTGGTAGCTAGGAACTGTGTCACTGGGCTGGTGATACCTCCATTTCAGGAAGGCAAAAAGTTCCTGCAATAAGTCGCCACCTTCGGGACGCGGCTGCCTCTTCCAGCTGAACCGACTCTGATACTCCTGACGATAGCCAAGAGTGCGGTCGGTGTTGGTGCACCTCCTAGCATTACTGTACATCAGATATTCCTGATTGTCTCCGCGGCGGACGGAGTAATTCAAGCAGCCTGGGGTGGGCAATTGTCAGAAGACAAGCGGTAATCCCAGAGAACTATGTTTCCTCCACTGCCCCGGAGGCTTGGACGCCAGCAGAGCAGAGTCGCAACATGTGGTCGTGTTTGGCCTGGCTTGTTCTGACAGCTGTCAAACGAATTCCATTCCCTCCGCGTCTCTGCGTTCTCGGAACAACGAACAACTGGCTTCAGAGGACTGAGTCGTATGTTCCCTTCCTCGTCCTCGAGTACGAGGAGGAGCCATGGGCGCCCCCGCTGCCGCTCACGACGAGCTAGATTCGATCAGACTCGATTTGAGACTCAGCTCGTCTCCTTCAAGGCCTGTAGCCCCAAAAGATCAATGATTCTAGTTACAACTCGAAGCATGGCTCCACTTCGCTGCGCTACGTTGCTTTTTTTCTGCAATGTCCCATAATCTCCAGCTTGAAAATCTAGAATTTGGTCGGCAGCTCTGTTGGCTCTGCTTCTACCTATAATTTAATCTACTTGTCAACTTATCCAGACGCCCTGTGGGGCCCAACATTGAATCGCTCCGCCTCAGCTGTCCTTGGATATTCATGGTTACTCATGAATACACTGACACCACCCGTGGTACCCACGAATGAAACGAGTCCTCCGCTCGCTCGTCGACACACCTTGTTCGACGTCTCCGTGCGGCCTTCCTGAGCTGAGTGCCTCACCTTTGAACCCAGCTACACCGCGCCCACCTGACCTAATCACCTAGTCCCTCGCGCGCTGCCGCGGCAGGATTCCCACATCCTTCATCCGCCCGTCCGCGCATCGAGGACACCTTTTCACTTCCTCAAGACGGTCTTTACTTCGGCACCCATCCTCCACCATTTAGACCCGTCCCTTCCTCCAGTAGTCGAGACGGCGCTTCTGATTACGCTATTCTCTCGGTATGCACGGAGGATGGCCAAGTTCACCCTGTCGCGTTCTTCAAGTCGGCCCTCATCTGGTCCCGAGCTCAACTACGACACTCACCATAAGGATCTGCTCGCTATCTTCGCGGCTTTCAACACATGGTAACATTATCTTGAGTCTCCTCATCATACGATCGACGTGATCACGGGCCGCAAGATTCCGGAGCACTTCTCTTCGACAAAGATGCTTATGCGTCGTCAAGCTCGCTGGTCGGAGTTCCTCTCCGCCTTCAACATGGCTATTCGTTTGGGGCCCGGGACACTTGGTGAGCAACCGCATCCCCTTACCTGGCGAGCAGACTTCTACCTTAGAAGGGTGGATAAGGACTATACGCCAGCGGCCCGCAAAACCTGTGCCCCGTCTTCACGCAAGAGCTGCTCGCTACTTTGCTGCTCACTGCTCGGCTGCGTGAGGTCACGATGGACGCTGCCGCCCTTCTCGACTCTTGCATCCCGTTCCTCGATACCTTGGCTCTCGTAGAAGAGATCAAGGCTGGGTTATCCGTCGTTCCCCTCTCTAGTAGGGAACTCGACCTCAGCCTCCAGGTGAGTCCCTCACCGCGCTTTCCCTTGTCCCCTTCCGGTTTACTGTTGATGGACCTCCGCGTATGCGCCCCAGGGTAACGACCCAAACAAGGAAACCTCGGCACTCACGTCCTCCAGGCTCACCGACAGCTGGTCACTTTGGTTACAGCAAAACACTGGAGTTACTACGTCGCAGCTACGTTTGGCCCAATGTGCGCACGGACCGCAAGAAGTTCTTCTCACAGTGCTTCCTGTGCGCTCGCAACAAACCTGGCCTGGTCTGCTGGCCTGCTCCACCCACTTGCATGCACCTGCCACTTGGTTGTTACCCGCGCGCAAAGGTCTACTTCAACACCATCAAGGCTTGCTCCTGTCCGGGAAAACACTCCCAACACCTCAGGAAGTTGCCTCTACAATACGACAGTGCAACATCAAAGGCTTTTCTTATTCCCCACTATTCCCCAGGGTCACCATTCGCGTTTGAAAGTCTCCGCTCTTTCTCAACGGCCAGCAACATGAACGCCCCACCTGTATCATCATCTGATGAGCAAGGACGTACGCAGGTCCTCGCGTTCGGTGGCACGAGCAACCAATTCGACGATACGGTGAGTCGAATCTCTCCTACTCCCATGTTGCCGTAGTTGGAATGAAAAGACCTCCCTTGGGCAGACGGTCAATAACCTCCAGGATAGCGGTGAAGCCGTTAGACGCAGGTAACTGCTCGATAAAACCCATACTGATGGAGTGTCGGTGCCACTCAAAATCGGTTGAACCGCCGCCAGCTGCCATAACACAAGCGCGCTGCGGAGACTGTACATAGTTTCAAAGTGTGGCATCTATTGGCATCTATTGGAGAATGTCACGGCACCAGTAATAAATTCCACCAAACCCAGTTGTCACGCGAAGCCGCAGAGAAATTTGAAATGTGGAGGGTGCAAGGTGAAAGAAGCTGCAACGCCAGCTCCCTTGATCACGTACTTGAAGCACCTGGGCACCTGGGCAGTCGTATCCGTTTCTGATCAGGTCTAATCATAGCTCCAAGAGCTCTGGACCTCTGGACCTCGTGTACATTTCTGTTATGACCAAGAGCACTCGAAGCCAATGAAACCCAAGACTCAGTGAGCGGTAGAAAACGGAGCATGACAACAGAATGATTTATATCGGGCTGTACGCGAACAAGAAAGGGTTCACGCCTGGCCATTATTCCAGCTTCAGCTCGACTAGGCTGCCAACGTTTTCCGACACTCCTAAATCTCGCAACGTGTAAAGACAAAGAAGACACTTTCCGGAACTTTGCCTGCGGCAGTTCCAGACATGAAACACGTGTAACCGACTGAACGACTATAAGGGTAGCACAGGACGAGGGCCCCTGACTTCTGCTTCATTCTCACTTCATTCTCACTTACTCGTTCATTACATTTGGAACGACCAGGCGTCACATTTGGCATCCTCTTTTTTGTCGTCCTATGACTTAATTGCTCCTATCCACTCATCATGGCTGCCTTCCTCGTTGCTACTCTTTTTGCTCTCTCTGTACAAGCATTTGTTACTCCCTCTCCTCCTGGTCCTGGCGAAATTTAGAAGTTTATCCGGTTGGCGGCGTTTGCCCTAGGCTATTAAATGGAATCCAAGTGCAATCACTGACCCCGCTTGGAGTACTTTCACTATCGGTAGGTATTCCCTCAAAGTCTGAAATATTCTCTCTGACGAATATAGTTTTGCTCTAAGACTTGATGGGCGGCACCGACTCATTTCAAAACGCTGTGGTCACGGCCGCAACTGAGAAGAATGGAAACGATCCCAACTTAAACGAGTTTACTTGACCGTGTCCTATGGTAGATAGGGCTGCCCCGATACACTTCTATTGCTTCACTCCAACCGGCTCCGGTGGGACTCCTGAAGCAGCCCAATACACCACAAGGTTTTTTACGGTTATGAGAGCAGTATAGTTGTATAACTAAGTTCAGTGGAATGTAACGGTAACCACTGTATATTTCACCTGTACAACTAACTACAGGTGAAGCAATTGTAAGACTCGTATATATGATCTGATTGGGAATTTATGTTCAGTGGAACGTAATGGTAACCACTGAATCGTAAGGTTCCCATTCAGGAGGACATTTCATACCTAACCAGGAGGCGAGTCACAATAAGGGGAATGGTACTACATTCTAAAAGAAACCATAGCCGAATACGGAAGCTTCGAAAAGCATACCTTGCATAGAAGTGACCCAAAGGTGTGTGTCCCCATTGGTTGAAGACTCAGCATATGTTGGAGTTTGTCGATCGCCGATGGACTACTGTCGGTGTCCGTTGATCTCTGATGGACTTCTGTCGCAGTGCGATTGACTTCTTTGGAGTAAGTCGACCGCTGATAAACGCTCTGATTGCTGAGTTACTGGGCGACCATAACAAGGTTTACTGTGTGTTGTTTGGTTTCACAGTTCCAATATGACCTAGTACCTGGCTCAAGTGAACAATAGCTCTCGAGAGCCAGTGGAAGCATCGAACGTGCGGAGCATGCCTTACAATTAACCTATTCACACTATTCAACCTGTATTGCCGTTATGTTATGTATGATGACCTGTTAACCTGCTTATACTACTTATGTCCTTATAAATCTGGAGCCTGAGAGATTGCGGATATCCTCTGTTGATCGAGATTCTTCTCAATTAATAACGAATGCCTCTTGAGTACAGATTTTTACCCCTGATGGCGTGTGTGTACGTGAAACTTCGAGTTACAATCCGAGGCAAGGCGAAAGGCTGCATGGCCTCTGTTATGGAATGAATATTAGTGGAAGGTTATGACTTGACGCATGCGCACGTCAGCGGAAGGATGGATTTACATTGTTACTATGGAACCTCGCTCAGCGGGATGCTTCACTCAGCGGGACACGCGCTCGCTGGTAAGAAAGGCGACATATAGCCAGCATTTTTGGTATACTACACTTATTATAAAGATATTATTGTGTTGTCCGCGCCCACTGGCCTCACACCCAGCATTCCCCATGACTGACAGCGCACATGAGGACTGAATTTAAGGCAACTGCAACAGAGGGGGTGCCTATGGTGGCTTCAATTAGTGTAATTGCCTTATAAGAACCTCATGGGGATGCCCTCAGCGCTTCCATTGCCTCAGGGTGCTGTAATCGACCAAAATCATCCTGCAATTGTTCCTCAATGGCCTCTGCCAATCACCCCAAACTCAAGTTCGCGATGAAGGAGCCCCGAGAATCAATGCAATTCAGATTTCGACTCGATCGTAGGCCGTATTCTGTCATAGGATGACGAGGCATCAGACAAGGCATCAGATGAGGGCCACTCAAACTGGTCAGGAAAGGGCTGTAACAGCGAAGAATAGCCTCCTGTTCGGCTACCAATCTAAATATTTCTTTTTTTCCAGCTTGCGGTCCACCATCATGCCATGTCCCGGTGAGTGAACAAGGCCTTAAACTTCGGGGCCATTTTTGAAGGGTGTATTGCTCGCGGCCACAGAAGTATGGTGCCTCATGAAATTTCTATTAATTCTTCTCTACTATGAACGCAAATTTACAGACTTTTGACCAGTTCTGGCACCGCAAACGTTAAGTGTCCCGGTGGCCGTGTATCGACGGTAGTATTTAATAACTATTGTCCTTTGATAGGACAATAGATTGGTTACCATTCTCGGTTCTTATCTACTTGTATCGCGTCCAGTACCGACTTGCTTTGTTTACCGCGGTGGTGCACAAAGTTATCGGCTCACGCGAGAAACCTATGTATTACCCAAAGGCCTGTGACTGCAGAAGCACCACTAAACGGGCCATCTGGGGTGATTTCCGCAACCGTAGCTATGTAGACACGGACCCCGCTGAAGAGGGCGCACCGACGAAACGCGAAGGAGTGGGCAGGGACGACAAGGCGGTCGCAGTATGTGCAGCTCGATCCATCGCATGCAGTAGGGGCCGAAAGCTATAAGCCCTTGTTCCCAGTGCAGGCGAGAATACTCAACATCGACGTGGCTACATGGCCCCTTTAGCGGTGCTAGCGTCCAAATGAAATCACTCAGATGATTCACGGCTCACAGAATGTCGCCCTCTGATGGTACATGGCTCCACAGTAATAAGTTGGTCATAAGGAGATTCTATATTTTAGTAGACGACAGACCAAGAAGACAATGTGTCAAACTCATCCAGAGGCATTGTATAGACGAAGTGGGGAGCTAGAAACAAACACACCTTGGGGTCATAAGCATATACGAGGAGGGGGAAGTGAGCCAGTGGCCTCTGTCCACGAGCCCTAAAAATTTCGTTTTCTGTCCCTCGTTCCACCGAAGCTCGAGGAAGGGCCCAAAACCACATCCTGCTTGATTTTCAGGAAGAAAGGAGCTCCCTCCAATTTGCGGGGAGCCGCGCCTTTGGTACGTACGGTGCCACGCCAGGGGCTTTGCTATCCACGCGAATCGCGACAGAACGGTGGATCTGTTGATGGGAAAGCTGGGCCTCGTCCGTCGGGAACCTACGCCTTCCAGTAAAGTCGGGACTATTATGCGGAAAAGCGGTCGTCAGCTTCGGAACGAGCAAGGGTGGTGGAGGCGATAAAAGAACAGGAGTAGGTCTAAGTAAGAACACGCACAGGATCGAGCCAGGGTACCAAACTGGGGTCTGCAATAGCCACCAAAGAGGGTTTGCTACCAACTGGTCATGAATAGGCTCGAGCACGTCGATCGCATCAAGATCAGCACATGGCTTCGATGCTTGATCCGGTAAAGTCTCTTTCGCTTGGACTTTGCCATTGCGCGTGGAGGTCTTCATTTTGGGCTTCAATGTACGCAAGAAGGACAAGAATCCTTTGGGGGTCGAACCCTCGTTTTTATGAGGGGTTGGGCGTTCAGAACTGGAACTGGAGCTGGAACTTGTGCTATCTGGAGCGAGTTCTGAAACAATAGAGTGCGGGCCAGCCGCGATAGATCCTTGCTTCGTAGACGGCGGGGGTACACAGTCGGAAGGTACTCCCAAGTCTCGTATAGCGTGATAGTCGAATAGAATGCCGCACCCCGTTCGATCAATCTCTTGCATCATCCACCGAAACGTGATATGGCCAAGTGAATGAGCCTCTTCATCCTTCACTGCACTTCCACCAACATCTGAAATTAAAGGTGTAGTCGAATAAGTCAGTTGGAACTCGCATTGCTTCAATCAGAGATGGGTAAAGTCAAACGTACCAGAATGAACCCCAGCGAACCACATTTCGATCACACCCTCGATATCGTTTTCCGGCCTCGTGGGGTCTGGGCACAGAGACTCACTTACTGGCTGCCAGAGTACAACACCATACTTCGAGCGGTGTTCGTCCAAAGAAATAGCGTGACGAAAGTATTTGATCGTATTACTTGACGTGAAAGGTAGCGTTCGAGACATGAGAAGCCCTATACTCGCCACGGTGTCCCTGCCAGTGAGAGCCGAAGTCAGCGATATGGTTTGGCAATTGGAGATGTCGTTCCACTCACCACACGCCCATGAACTCGACTTTTACATCTCGTGAGAAGGTTTTCTTGAACTTCGCTGTCAAAGGATCGCGTTTCACGTATAATCCATAGGCAAATTCAACCTGGAGAGGAAGTTTAGATAACTGTTTATGCCAGACACTATTACCGACCTGCTCAATATTGTCTTTGTACAATAACCCAACTGTGTGGAGCATGCCTGCCAATGCTCGAGCTGTATAACTCCCACGAGAGAATCCAAGCATCTACAGAAGCGCCCGTCAGGTGTCATTATTGGGCATTTGTCTGGTGGAACTGACACAGATCCGATCACCGGGTTTATAGTTCTCCATCAAGAAGCGGTAGCCGCCGAGTATATGTGCTGTACCAAATTCGCGATCTCCATGAGGTCGGACTGCTGGAAGGATAGAAGAATATACTGACCATTGAGGTACCATGCAAAGGCCTGGTCTAAAAGCTTGGCAATGGCTACATGGAGTTTGCCCTTTATGGTGATGCTTGGGTCTGTATACGTTCCGATGCCAGGCTGGGTAGTTGATCAGTGGACGTCCATGTATCCCCCAACCCACAGATACTGTTATCATTGTAACTGCCTCACCTGATAGTAGACCTTCTGTTTCTCCGGGTCATCCAATTTCTGTGTTGGGGGTGAGGGGGTGAGTGGAATTCTGGTCCCTGTGTGGTTGCTAACGAAATGGGCGAACCAAAGCAGAACAGAACTTGACTACGTTTGTGTTCTATCCAGGGGTTTGATAAGGAGAGGTCATGAAGGAGGTTCAATGCCTTCGTCATGAGAGTAGGAGAGACCCGACTCACGGTATCATCGAATTGGTTGCTTGTGCCGTCGAACGCGAGGACCAGGGTACGTCCTTGCTTATCAGATGATGATGAGGGTGGGGCGGTCATGTTGCTGGTCGTTGAGCGATAGCGGAGACTTTCAAATGCGAATGGTGACGGTGGGGAATAGTGGGGACTAAGAACAGCCCTTGATGTTGTACTGTCGTATTGTAGAGGCCTGGTCACCAACTTCCTGAGGTGTTGGGAGTGTTTTCCTGGACAGGAGCAAGCCTTGACGGCGCTAAAGTAGGCCTTTGCGCGCAGGTGACAACCAAGTGGCAGGTGCATGCAAGTGGGTGGAGCAGGCCAGCAGGCCAGGCCAGGTGCCACTCAAAAGGGGTTGACTCGCGGCTAGCCGCCATGCGTGCGGAGACTGTACATAGTTTCAAAAGTGTGGCATCTATTGGAGAATGTCACGGTATCAGTACTGAATTCCACCAAGCCCAGTTGTCACGCGAAGCCAAGGAGAAATATGAAATGCGGGACTGGAGAAAGGTAAAAGGTGAAAGAAGCTGCAACGCCAGCTCACTTGCTCACTTGCTCACTTGAAGCACCTGGGCACCTGGGCAGTCGTATCTATTTCTGACCAGGTCTAATCATAGCTCCATGAGCCCTGGACCTCTGGACCTCGTGTACATTTCTGTTATGACCAAGAGCACTCGAAGCCAAGACTCAGTGAGCGGTAGCAAACGGAGCATGAGACTTCCCACGACAGAACGGTTTGTATCGGGCTGTACGCGAACCAAAAAGGCGTTCATGCCTGCCCATTGTTGCAGCTTCAGCTCGGCTAGGCTGCGACATACCGGGTAAGAACGAAACAAGAAAATGAAGACACTTTCCGCGTATCACCTGGAACCCTGCCTGCGGCAGTTCCAGACACGAAACACGTGCAACCGACCGAACGACTGTAAGGGTAGCACAGGACGAGGCCTCCTGACTTCTTCTTCATTCTCACTTCATTCTCACCTACTCGTATATTACATTTCAATGACCAGGCGTCACCTTTCCCATCCTCTTTTTTATCGTCCTGCGACTTACTTGCACCTATCCACTCATCACGGCCGCCTTCCTCGTTGCTACTCATCTTGCTCTCTCTGTAAAAGCATCTGTTACTCCCACTGCCCCTGGTCCCGGCGAAGTTTATCCGATTGGCGGCATTTACCCCATCAAATGGAATCCAAGTGTAATCACCGACCCCGCTTGGAGTACTTTCACTATCGGTAGGTATTCCCTCAAAGTTTGAAATATTCTCTCTGACGAATATGGCTTTGCTCTAAGACTTGATGTCCGGCACCGACTCATTGCATAACTTTGTAGTCACGGCCGCAACCGGGAAGAATGGAAACGATCCCAACTTAAATGAGTTCACTTGGCCGTGTCCTATGGTAGATATTGCTGCCCCGATATACTTCTATCGCTTCACTCCAACCGGCCCTGGTGGGACCCTGAAGCAGCCTAATACACGACAAGGTTCTTTACGGTTATGAGAGCAGTATAGCAGTATAACTAAGCTCAGTGGAATGTAACGGTAACCACTGTATATTTTACCTCCATAACTATCTACAGGTGAAGCAATGGTAAGACTCATATATATGATCTAATGTTTAGTGGAATGTAAGGTAACCACTGAATTGTAAAGTTCCCATTCAAGAGGACACTTTATACCTAACCAGGAGGCGAGTCACGATGGAATGAAGGGGGAATGGTACATTCTAAAGAAACCATAGCCGAATACAGAAGCATCGAAAGTATACCTTGCCTGATATTGGATAGAAGTGGCCCAAAGGCGTGTGTCCCCACAGGTTCAAGACTCAGCATATCATATTCATATGTCGGAGTTTGTCGATCGTCAATGGACTACTGTCGGTGTCCGTTGATCTCCGATGGACCTCTGTCGCAGTGCGATTAACTTCTTTGGAGTACGTAAGTAGATCGCTCTGCTTGCTGAGTCACTAGGGGACCATAACAAGGTTTACTGTGCGTTGTTTGGTTTCACAATTCCAATATGACCTAGTACATGACTCAGGTGAACAATAGCTCTCGAGAGCCAGTGGAAGCATCGAACGTGCAGAGCATGCCTTACACTTAACCTATTCACACTATTCAACCTGTATTGCCGTTATGTTACGTATGATGACCTATTAACCTGCTTATATTATATATGTCCTTATAAATCTGGGGCCTAAGATGGTTTGCGGATAATTGAGATTCTTCTGAATGAATAACGAATGCCTCTTGAAATACGGATTTTTACGCCTGACAGCGTGTGTGTACGTGAAGCTTCGAGTTATAATCCAAGGCAAGGCGAAAGGCTGCATGGCCTCTTCTATGGAATGGGTATTAGTGGAAGTTTATGACTTGACACATGCGCGCGTCAGCGGAAGGACGGATTTCCATTGTTAGTATCAATAACTATTGTTCTTTGATAGGACAATAGGTTGGTTACCATTCTCAGTTATTATAACCGACTTGCTTTGTTAACCGCGGTGGTGCGCAAAGTAATTAGTTCACGCGAGAAACCTATGTAGTACCCAAAGGTCCGTGACTGCACAAGACCACCAAACGGGCCATCTGGGATGATTTTTTCAGCTATACGTATGTAGACATGGACCCCGCTGCTGAGGGCGCACTAGATAAGGGGTTCCCTGAGCGGACTTTTGTTGTATCACCTTTGACTACCACACAACCCACTTATCCATAGCGCCTTAAGAACCCACTAGCAATCATATCTAATATGCTTTCGTAAAATATGTAGATTGGAGATTCTCCAGCCGTCACCGACGAAACGCGAAGGAGTGTGCAGGGACGACGCGACGACGCGGTCGCGGTATGTGCAGCTCAACCCATCGTATTCAGTAGGGGCCGAAAGCTACAAGCCCCTGTTCCCAGTGCAGGTGAGAATAGTCAATATACTCAATATCGGCGCGGCTACATGGTCCCTATAACGGATCTAGCGTCCAAATGAAATCATTCAGTTGATTCACGGCTCACAAAATGTCGCTCTCTGATGATACATGGCTCCACAGTAATAAGTTGGTCATAAGGAAATTCGGTGACAAAGTAGAGGACAGACCAAGAGCATCAAACTCATCCAGAGGCATTGTATAGACGAAGTGGGCAGCGAGAAACAAACATACGTTGCGGTCATAAGCATATACGAGGAGGGGGTAGTGAGCCGGTGGCCTCCGTCCACGAGTCCTAAAGCTTTCGCTTTCTGTCCCTCGTTCCGCTGAAGCTCGGGGGAGGGCTCAAAACCACATCCTGCTTGATGTTCAGGAAGAAAGGTGCTCCCTCCAATTTGCGGGGAGCCGCGCCTTCGGGAAGTACGGTGCCACGCCAGGGGCTTTGCTATCCACGCGAATCGCGACAGAGCGGTGGATCTGTTGATGGGAAAGCTGGGCCTCGTCCGTCGGGAACCTACGCCTTCCAGTAAAGTCGGGACTGTTATGCGGAAAAGCGGTAGTCAGCAAGGAACGAGCAAGGGTGGTGGAAGAGATAAAGAACAGGCGTAGTTCTAAGTAAGTAAGGACACGCACAGGATCGAGCCAGGGTGCCAAACTGGAGTCTGCAATATCCACCAAAGAGGGTTTGCTACCAGCTGGTCGTGAATAGGCTCGAGCACGTCGATTGCATCAAGATCAGCACATGGCTTCGATGCTTGATCCGGTAAAGTCTCTTTCGTTTGGACATTGCCCTTGCGCGTGAAGGTCTTCACTTTGTGCTTCACCGTGCGCAAGAAGGACAAGAATCCTGCATTTGTATGAGGGGATGGACGTTGGGAACTGGAACTGGAACTGGAACTGGAACTTTTGCTATCTGGAGCGGGTTCCGAAATAATAGAGTGCAAGCCAGCCGCGATAGGTCCTTGCTTCGTAGACGGCGGGGGTACACAGTCGGAAGGTACTCCCAACTCTCGTATAGCGTGATAGTCGAATAGAATGCCACAATCCGTTCGATCAATCTCTTGCATCATCCATCGAAATGTGATATGGCCAAGTGAATGAGCCTCTTCATCCTTCACTGAACTTCCACCAACATCTGAAATTAAAGGTGTAGTCGAATAAGTCAGTTGGAACTCGCACTGCCTCAATTCGAGATGGGTAAAGTCAAACTGACCAGAATGAACCCCAGCGAACCACATTTCGATCACACCCTCGATATCGTTTTCCGGCCTCGTGGGGTCGGGGTACAGAGACTCATTTACTGGCTGCCAGAGCACAATACCATACTTCGAGCGGTGTTCGTCCAAAGAAATAGCGTGACGAAAGTATTTGATCGTATCACTTGAAGTGAAAGAGAGCGTTGGAGACAAGAGGAGTCCTATACTCGCCACGGTGTCCCTGCCAGTGGGAGCCGATCAATGGAAGCGAGGGAGTGGTTTAGCAATTGGGTGTGTTGTTTTACTCACCACACGCCCATGAACTCGACTTTCACGTCTCGTGAGAAGGTTTTCTTGAACTTCGCTGTCAAAGGATCGCGTTTCACGTATAATCCATAGGCAAATTCAACCTGGGGAGGGAGCTTAGATAATTGTTTACACCAGAATCTATTACCGACCTGTTCAATGTTGTCCTTGCACAGCAACCCAACTGCATAGAGCATGCCTGCTAATGCTCGAGCTGTATAACTTCCACGAGAGAATCCAAGCATCTACAGAAGCGCCCGTCAGGTGTCATTATTGGGCGTTCGTCTGGTGAAACTGACACAGATCCGATCACCGGGTTTATAGTTCTCCATCAAGAAGCGGTAGCCGCCGAGT
>Ga0307515_10014163_pt1 | contig 14821 bp, 3 predicted proteins | sample 17_EM_MG_FD_194513 | JGI IMG/M metagenome (GOLD analysis project Ga0307515, IMG submission 194513) | Populus trichocarpa ectomycorrhiza microbial communities from riparian zone in the Pacific Northwest, United States - 17_EM | ecosystem: Host-associated > Plants > Roots > Unclassified | place... | reverse complement strand
TTATCTAGGTAATAGGTTATTTATAGCTTTTTATAGCTTATCCAGTAAAAAAATAGGGTAAACTTTAATTAAGTCTGGGAGCTTAACCTTATAACGTAATTGGTAAGTATCCTGACCACGCAAGTATCCTAGCCACCCTACTAAAAATCGCGAAATACGTAACGCGTTACTTAACTACGAATAATTGTATTTAGTGTAGCTACTTACTGGCTATTTATTTGACGTCTAGGGCACGTACGTGCATTATATTCTGTTGATTTGCATATACTATACTTGCGCATTACCCGTTACGGTCGCTTAGCCACTACCTTTACTACCCCCTCCTGGGCAGCTTATGCCTAAGAAGCCCCTTCTGCTCCTAATAGAATACCTCCCCTAGCTATATACGTGCGCCACTATACCTTTTTCTTTTTTTGGCGCCGGTTCTCCATACATAGCTTCTTATTTTCGCTTGTAAGTAGTATAGCGCTTAATATTGCCATTTTGCACCCCTTAATAAGCTGGCTAAGGGCTTGTCCTGCTGGACTTAGTAGGCTATGCATACGCTGTTTAAGATAACGCTTTAGTAGGGCCGTCTACTATTATAGTTCAGTAATATTATGGGGTGTCTTAGCTATCTAGGATGCATTTAATTATAGACATTAGTGTGACGGTATCCGATATTTAGTGTGTAGCTGTGCTAATATGTAATTAGGGCTATATGGAACTAAGCTAGTAGTAGCAAATCCTGCCTATATATTATTCTAATATAGTGCTATTTGCCTAGCCTGCCTATATAGTGGCAGAAATTCGCGTTTATTAATATAATTAATATTATAGCCTATAATCTGTTAAACAAGGCTTTTGTACAATTACTTAAGGACTAAGAAATAGCCTATATTTAGCGGTTGTAGTAGATAGGACGGGTACGCTAGTATATAGAGGACGACTATTTAATGATCCAGGCAGAGCCGATTAAATTTAGGCGATATATAGCTATTATGGCCATCTAGTACTAGTAGCTAATGCGTGCTAACTATACAAACCTTTATATGCTTATTAAAGACCTCCGTTAGCTAGGTTAGGCTAATTTTATTTATTATCTAGCTATTATTACTAATACCAATTAGCTAGTTATGTGGTATAATATTATCCTTATACTAGGTATAACGGCTCGTATAAATACCTCTAAACTAAAGCTTGTAAATTGCTATTTAGTAAAGATACTAAGCTAAGGAGAAGAAGGAGGAGAATCGTTTAGAGGTAGTAGGTAAATATGTCGCGAGGGCCGCCAAGGCGCTAGTGGTAAGCGAGCTAATAGCGATTTTCTATACCGGGCATAGAAAATCCTAATTAGTTAAATGTGGCCGGTAACACGCACTAGCACCGTTACATTACCCCCCCCTCTTAAAAAAGCCTGCCCTTAGGCGTTATCTAAGTTCCTTATTATTGTCTAGATTATTATAATTATCTAACCCTTCTTCCTAGTATTTAATCTAGCTATCTAACTTGCTTAGTAGTCTAGGGAGGTTTAGGTAGACTAGGTGGAAGTCTTATAGTTTATAGGGGGAGTACTTAAAATTAGATATAAGATACCATTCTGGGTCCTTATTATGGCCAACCTAGCTTATATAGTATTTTAAAACACTACAGACCTTCTTAACTGCTAGGATCTCTTTAACTTCCTATTCCTCATCCTCTATAATCTAAATTAGCGGTAGAGGGTCGTTATACTATCTAGGTAGTAGGTTGTTTGTAGCCTTTTATAATTAGTTTAAGGAGAAAATAGAGTAGATCTTCATTAAATCTAATAGTTTAGCCCTAAAGGAGTGTCCTACCTTCTCCAAAATCTTATATAGACCAGCTATTTAGTAGTCTAACTTATGGCTTAGCCTCTAGGTTTTTAGTTCTTTATTAATACCTATACCTTATCTCCTACTTAGAAGTCTACTTCGCGATAATACTAATTTACGTCAGCCTCTTTCTTCTCTTACGCCTTTTTTATAATTATTTAAGCAGTCTTCTAGGCCCCGTATATTCTCTCGGCAAATACCTAGGCCTCTTTATAGCTAAGGCGTTCGCGAGCCATAGCGGGTTTAGTAGGCCTATTCTAATTAAAGGACGTTTATAGTGCGTACCCGTTAAGCAGTTTAAATAGTAACATCCCTATACTATTATAGGGGAGCGTAAGCTGCGCGTAGTCTATTATAGGCAGTAATTCTAACTAGTTGTCCTAATAGTAGTTTATAAAGGGACGTAGTCGCTAGTTAAGGTACTAGTTTATAATCTTGGTTTAGCTATTAGTCTAAGGGTAAAATACGGTAGAGAGCTTAATCTTAATCCTAAGGATACGGTAGAATTTATTTTAGAAGTCCGATATAAACTAGGGACTATAACTAAAGACAATTAATTTAGAAGCGCCGTAGAATTAATAGATATTATTAACGTAAAGGCGAGCTATATCCTTTACAGTTGTGGTCTTAAAGTAAGGGAGGGAGACGGATTACTTATATAGTCGGTCAATTACTATAAAGGCCGCGTTATAGCCGTAGGCATCCTTTAGAAATAACTTAAAGTCTATTATAATATATTGCTAAAGGCGTTTTAGAACTAGCAATGGACGTAACTACCTAGGAGTTTAATCCCTAGGGGCATCCGTGCGTTTATAGGTGTGGCAGTTTCTAATAAATCGTTTTATATTAGATAGGAGTCCTCGCTAATAGTAATGGGGCGCTAATAGTTAGTGGGTCTTATCCTAACTAGGGTGCGCTATTAAGACTTAATAGTAGGCCTTACGGATTAGCTCTGTTTATAGGTTATTAATATCCGGAACTATAAGCCGTTCTTAGTATAAGAGCAGTCCTTCTTCTATTTCTAAATTAGGGTTACCTTTTAAGGCCTAATTGCGGAGGGCCTTTAGGGATTTAACTATGTGGTTTATAGTTAAGATGCGGTTAATTAATCCTATTAGCTTATCTAAGAACTCTCCTTCTATAGGTGCTAGCTTATTCTCTTTAGAGCTTAGTTTCTTAAGGATATATAGGTTAAGCTGTTTAGGACGGAGGAGGGCGCGTGTCTAATGTTGCGCCTTTAGCTTATCCTAGGGGCCTACGTTCTGTTCTCTTTAGGTTAAAGTATTAGCTTTAGAGTTTTATATACCCGGGCAGTATATAATTATAAAAAAGAATTAAAAGAGTATTTTAGCCTATTAAGCCTATTGGCCGGTAAGCTGCTTTATTATTATAAAATACTCTAAGGCTTTATAATTAGTATAAACCTTAATCCGAGAGTTCGTGCCTTTAAGCTCCGCGCGCTATTAGGATAACGATTAAATAATAGCTAATATTTCTTTATTATATACTTCGTAGTTATACTTAGCTAGGTCTATTATCTTTAAAAAGAAAGTAATAGGGTACTATTTGCCGTCCGGATATAACTGTAATAGGACTCCCGCTATAACTTTATTGGAAGCGTTTATTTCTAGCATTAATTTAAGATCCGGGTTATAATAACGTAAGATTAAAGAAGAGATAAGCCGATCCTTTAACTCTCTAAAGGCCTTTATATAGTTATTATTAAATATAAAAGGCGTATCTTTCCGGGTAAGTTATATAAGAGGCTTTGCTACAACTCTATAGTTATAGATAAATTGGTAATAGAAATTATAAAAGCTAAAAAAGGACTGGATCCCCTTTATAGTATAAGGGGGCTTCTAGCTGCGAATTGCTTTAACCTTTTTAGGGTTAACTTTAATCCTATCTATACTCACAATAAACCTAAGGTACTTTATGCGTTTTACCCCGAATTTATATTTCTTAATATTAACTTATAAGCCCGCGTTCCGTAATCTCTCTAGGACCTTCTTAATATAAACTTTATACTTAAGTTTATTGTCTAAGTATATAAGGATGTTATTTAGGTATACCATATAGAACTTATTAAGGTAGTTAAAAAGGACATCGTTTATATACCTTTGGTATATAGCTAGCCCATTTATTAACCTAAAAGGAAGGACTTTATATTTATAGGACCTATAATAGGTACGGAACGTTATTAAATCTTTAAATATAGGGTCTATCCTAATTTTGTAGAAAGCTTGGCGGATATTAAGTTTAGTAAAGATCTTTACCTAGCTTAGATATATAAGGGTCTTATTAATTAAAGGAATAGGATACCAATCCTTTTAAGTAATAGCGTTTAGCTTCTAATAGTTAATATAAAAACAAAGGCCTCTATTAGGCTTTTTTATAAATAAGATAGGGGAAGTAAAAGGGGCTTAGCTAGGCTCAATAAACCCTTTATTAAGGTTATTAATTAAGTACTACTTTATTGCCTTTAGCTTGTCCGTTAATTATTAGTAGAGGGGGCTATATTCTAGCAAGTTATTGGCTTCTAATTAAATCTTATAATCATATATTTGGTAGGGGGGTAGTATATCTAAAGCTGCCTTTAAGAACGCGTCTCTATAGCTTAAAAGGTAGGTAGAAAGGAGGCGCTTAACCAGCTCCTTATCACTTTTCTTAGCTAGCCCTTCTTCCTTCTCGTTAATAATCTAGTTAATTTTGTATAAGCTAGTTATAAAAACCTTATTATCCTTCTGGTATATATTAAAGTAGAACCCTATAGTACTAATAGCCGCGATATTTAATATAGGGGGGTTACGCGATAGTAGGGGTGTATGTAATTTCTAAGGCTTCTAGGGTATTAACCTTCTTATTCCTCCCTTTAGCTCCTACTATATCTTCTAGAGGCTATCTCTCGTATTCTATTAGTAGGTCCTCTTCTATATAGGTCGGATCTCCGCAACTTAGGCAACTTCTATATTACTATCTATTCCGCTTCCATATATAGAGTCCTCTTTAACTATAGTACTGCGGGAGAGTATCTTTATTAGTATAGGGTTCTTACCTACTTTACGATAGGCGTCTTTTTATATAAAGGCTAGGTCCTGGTCCCTAATATTCTACTTATAGATAGGATCCGCCTCTACGGCTAATATCCTACGGTTAGTTTAGATCTCTTTAATAAAGGAGGGTAATTTTAGTCTATCCTTTAGCTAAATAAGCTGCCTTTATTATACGTTTAGCCAGATATTAAAATAGGATATCTACTTCTAATTAAGGATTATATTATAGGAACCTAGGTCTAGGATGTAGAAGGGTATACTATATAGGCGTCGTCTATTAAGAGAAATATATAACTTTAATATATAGGTAACTGGCTTACCGGCTTAGCCGTTATAGCCTTTTACTTAGATAGGCTTCTCTAGCTAGGTGGCTTTTATATTTAGAAACCTAGCAATATTAGTTATATAGGCAGTATCTATAAAGGCAAAGCCATTTACTCTAGTATTAATAAGGGTAGTTATATTAACTCTATATACATTTCGAGATACTATATATAGAACCGTAAAGTATTTTCCACCTATTAACTAACTTAGATTAATCTCTTTAAGATCAATAGGGTACCCTAGGGGGGAGTCTTTCCCTAGGGTTCTTTTTTTCCTAACTTGTCGGACGTTTCTTCTTCCTCTATCTCCTTAATATCGCCTATATCTTTTGGCTCCGGGCAAGACAAGATAAAGTGTTTATCTTTTCCGTAGTTAAAGCACGTAGCTGTAGCAGGGTCAATCAGGGTGTTACGGTGGGTATTGATTAGGGGTATAGCACGTAGTTAATCAGAAGAGGCCCGCTAAAGGGTAGTTATACCTACCTTAGGTATAGGGGTACTTTCCACTAGTTTTCCAGTGCCAGCCCTAGTAGGTATAATTATCGGTTTTTAATTGCTATAGGATTTCTTCTACCAATTAGTGTGGGTATTAATTCGCTGTAGTTCTAAATCTAATAACAGACATTGGGCTATAAGTCTTTAGTAGGTTAGTAGGTTGTCTAGGGCTACCACAATCTTCTTTTATAATTAAACCGTTAGTTTATTGTATAGGTCTAATTAGTAGTTTTTAAGGGGGACCTAGCCTTCGCCTACTAGGTATAGGAATTAGGTCTAAAACTTAGTAAAGGATTAGTTTAGTCTTATTATTAGGCGATTATAGTTATACCTAGCGTTGCGTACTTTGTTTAGGTTTATATAGATAGCCGCTAGGTACTGTAGTATCTTATTAACGGATGTAAACCGAATAGGTAACTCGTCCTCGAACTTGGCTTAGAGGTGCTTTTAGGCGTCCCTAGTAGTTTAACTAAAGAGGTAAAGCATCTTAGCTTCTTTAAAAAGGAAATAGTTATAGTTAACGCGGGGCTTTCCTTATATTTAAATCCTCTAATTCTTAAAAGTAGGGTTTATCCCATTAGATAGTGGTTAGGGGTTAGGGAGCTTAACGGACTTTAATTACTTCGTTATCGTTTCCGTACTCCCTAGTATATTATCCTCAGTTAAGTAGATAGGTTAATTAGGACTTTTAAAAGGGGGAGCTAAGCTGCTTTAAAGAGCTGTAAGACTGTCTAGGATCTCTTATAGGGTCTCCTATATGCTTTAAGCTTAAAGACAGTCGGCTTCTTAATTAGCCGTTAGGGCACGAATCTGCTTATATACATCTATAATATCATTATTATCTTTAATTTCAGATCCCAATTAAATCTCATATTCTTCTTAGGTTGGGGCAGCTCTTTTAGATAAGCTCGCTTTAGGTGCCATTATTAGCTTCCTAGGGTTCGTCAGAATCGTATAATTTGGTTTTAATTCCGGGGGGTACAGGTCTAGTTCTATCTAGCTTATAAAGTGAGGTATTATTAAGGCCTTCGCAGGCAGTATAGAGTTGTTTTAATGTCTGAGTATAGCGCGTTAACGCGTCGTTGTAGATGAAGATCTTCTCTTTTTTTTTAGGGGTAGGATATTATTAAGGCCTTCCTAGGCAGTGTAAGGAGAGCTTAGTATAATGTAACGGCTTGTATAAATGCCTCTAAACCAAAGCTTATGGATTGCTATCTAGTAAAGATACTAAGCTAAGGAGAAGAAGAAGGAGGAGAATTGTTTAGGGGCAGTAGGTAGATATATCGCGAGGGCCGCTAAGGCGCTAGTGGTAAGCGAGCTAATAGCGATTTTCCATGCCGGGCATAGAAAATCCTAATTGGTTAAATGTGGCCGGTGACGCGCACTAGCACCGTCACACTAGGTAGCCTAGTGCATTATTACCTTAAAGATAACGAGTGGTAGAATTATAACCCCTAGGGCATTAATAGCTTTAATAATTGTAACCCATTCTTAATTGCCTGGCTATACTATTTTAGGACGGCCAGCATAGTCGGTTCCAGTAATAACTTTTATAGTTACAATAACACCTATTTAGAAGCCAGTCTTATTAAAATTCTAGGTATCTTTATCGAGAATTCTATATTTTATCTTTATATCTTAAACGTGTTTAAACTAGGCCCGAATAAGCATAGGATCCTCATATTTAGCACGCTAGTAGTTATACTTACGATTATATTTAGACTATAAGTCATTATAGCGCTTAATAAAATTATATACCCATTTCTTACTAACTAGTTATAGGGTAGCTAATCTAGTATACTAGGTAGCTAGGAGACTAGCTATTTGCCATACGGTAATAATCCTAGGTAGTATACTGCGTTAATCTATTAATAGAATCCACTGCTTAAGACTCTCTTCTTGTGCTAGTGTAAGACGGTGATTTGGTCCAACAGAATCGCGTTTTAGTTTAATGCCTTTAACGCGTAGCTGGGCAGTGCTCTAGGGCATATTATACGTGCTAGTGGCGGCTCAGAAACTTAAGAATTGGCCCTACTTATAGGCTTAGATAGCTAGATCAAGTCTACCTTCTTGAAAAAGGGCTTCTTGTTGTCGTGGCGTGGCCATTAAGGTAGTAGTTAAGTAACGCGTCACGTATTTCGCGATTTTTGGTAGGGTGGCTAGGATACTTACGTGGCCAAGATACTTACCGATTACGTTACAAGTTGCCTACTTTATTAAAAATCTTATACAGTCCTACTATCTTATAGTCTAGCTTATAGCTAGGCCGTTCTGTCTTCTAGTTTTTTGTTATAACTTAAACTATATCGCCTATAGTAAAGTTAAGCTTACGCCTATGCTTATTTGCCTACTATTCTATTAATTTCTAGGCCTTTTTTAGGTTTATATAGGCTACTTTCTAAGCTTCTTTTAAGCGCTTAACGTACTACTAGGCTTCCTTATAGGATAGTTTTTTACGTATAGTTTAGGCCCCTTTTAATCTTTTCTAGTTAAAGCTTATATAGGGTAAGTAACTTATTTTTAGTTAAATAGGGGCAAATCCAGTAGAGTTATAGGGTGTAACGGCGCTATCGCACGTTACCTGCCAAATTCTACCATATTCTGCCGACCTGCGATTGGCCCGCCTAAAGCTAGCACCTTAGCGGTTTACCTTATATATTTATTTACATTGGTCCTAGTAACCCCTTTTCCTTCTCTTTAGCTTAGTATCTTTATAATACAGCATTCTATAAGCTTTAGTTTAGAGGCATTTATATAAGCCGTAATATTATACTAAGCTTACCCTACCTTGCCTAGGAAGGCCTTAATAATATCCCACCCTAAAGAAACTTTGTCTGTAATAATGTATTAATACGCTATACTTAGATACTAAAATAACTCTACATTGCCTGAGAAGGCCTAAATAATATCCTACCTTATAAGCTAGATAGGACTAGACCTATACCCCTAGAATTAAAACTAAAGCATATAATACTAATAAACCTTAGGAAGCTAATAATAGCACCTAAAGTAAGCTTATTTAAGAGAGCTACTTTTACTTAAGAGGAACTTAAGATCTAATTAGGATTAGAAATTAAAGATAATAATAATGTCGTAGACGTACGCGAGTAGATTCGCGCCCTTATAGCCAGCTAGGAAGCCAATTATCTTAAAGTAAGAAATATATAAGAGACCCTATAAGAGATCCTAGAAAGCCTTACAGCTATATAAAATAGCCTAGCTTCCTTTTCTTAAAGCCCTAGCTAACCTGTTTACTCTACTAAATATAATATACTAGGGAGTACGGATATAATAATAAAGTAATTAAAGTCCGTTAAGCTCCCTAACCCCCTACTACTATTTAACGGGATAAACCCTACCTTTAAAAATTAGAGGATTTAAGTATAAGGAAAGCTCCGCGTTAACTATAACTATTTCCTTTTTAAAGAAGCCGAAATACTCTACCTCTTTAGTTAAACCACTAGGGACGCCTAACGGCACCTTTAAGCCAAGTTTAAGGACAACTCTTCTATCTAATTTATATCTGTTAATAAGATAATATGGCACTTAGTGGCTATTTATGTTAACCTAAACAAAGTACGGGATGCCTATTATAACTATAATTGCCTAATAATAAAACTAAACTAACCCTTTGCCGAATTTTAAATTTAATTCCTATACCTTATAGGAGAAGGCTAGGTTCCCCTTAAGAACTACTAATTAGACCTATATAATAAGCTAATAATCCGGCTATAAGAAAAGATTACTATAACCTTAAATAACCTACTAACCTATAAAAGACTCGCAGCTTATTACCTATTATTAGACTTAGAACTAAAGCGGATTAACGCCTGCTCTAATTAGTAGAAGTAACTCTATAATAATTAGAACTCGCTAGCTATACCTATAGAAGCTAAAGTAGGAAGATAAGTTACGACTACTCTTATACTAAAGGCGGTTATAACTATATACCGGCGAGCCTTACCTAATTAGTTATATACCCCGCTATTAACTAGTATTCGCCGTAATACTTTAATTAACCCTACCTTAGCTATATGCTATAACTGCGATAAGTAAGGTTACTTTATTTTGTCCTGCCTGGAGCTAAAGGATATAGGCGATATTAAGGAGATAGAGGAAGGAGAAATGTCTAATAAGTCGGGAAAAGAAGAACCTTAGGGAAAGACTCCCCCCTAGGGTACCCTATTAATCTTAAAGAGATTAATCTTAGTTAGTTAATAGGTGGAAAGTATTTTACGGTTTTATATATAGTATCTTAAAATAGATATAGAGTTAATATAACTGCCTTTATTAATACTAGAGTAAATAGCTTCGCCTTTATAAATACTGCCTATGCGAATAATATTGCTAAGTTTCTAAATATAGAAGCCATCTAACTAAAGAAGCTTATTTAGGTAAAAGGCTATAACGGCTAAGCTAGTTAGCCTATTACCTACGTCTTAAAGTTATATATTGTTTTTAACGGACGACGCTAATATAGTATCCCCTTTTGCATTTTAGACCTAGGGTCCTATAATATAATCCTTAGGCGAAAATAGATGTCCTATTTTAATATTTAGTTAAATATATAATAAAGACGGTTTATTTAGCCGGAGGATAAACTAAGGTTGCCTTCCTTTGTTAGGAAGATCCGAACTAACTATAAGATACTAGCCGTAAGGGCTAACCCTACCTACTAGTAGGATGTCTGGGCCCGTGACCTAGCCTTTACCTAAAAAGACGCCCACCGTAAAGCTAGAAAGAACTCTATATTAATAAAGATACTCTCCTAAAGCGCTGCGTTTAAAGAAAACTCTATATATAGAAGTAGGATAGATAGTAATATAGACAACATCTAAATCGCATAGATCTAACCGGTATAGAAAAGAACTTATTAATAGGATATAAGGGATAACCTCTAAAAGATATAATAGGAGCTAAAAGAAGTAATAATAACGCTAATACCCTAAAAGTCCCTAAAGTTATATACGCCCCTATTATTAGGCAACCCCCCTACTATAAATATTACCGTAATTAGCGCTATAGCGTTCCACTTTAATATATACTAAAAGGATAATAAGGTCTTTACAACGAGCCTATATAAGATTAACTAAATTATTAATAATAAAAAGGAAAGGCTAGCTGAGGAAACCGACGAGGAACTAGTTAAACGCCTCCTCTTTACCATTTATATAGACTATAAGGATGCATTCTTAAAGGTGGCCTTAAATAAGTTACCCCCTTACTAAACGTATAATTATAAGATTTAATTAGAAGCCAATAACTTGCTAAGCTATAACCCCCTCTACTATTAATTAATAGATAAGCTAAAAGCAATAAAGTAGTACTTAATTAATAACCTAGATAAAGGGTTTATCGAGCTAAGTTAAGCCCCTTTTACTTCCCTTATTCTATTTGTAAAAAAGCCTAATAGAGGCCTTTATTTTTATATTAACTATTAAAAGCTAAATACTATTACTTAAAAGGACCGGTATCCTATTTCTTTAATTAATAAAATCCTTATACGTCTAAGCTAGGTAAAGATCTTTACCAAACTTAATATCTGCTAAGCTTTCTACCAAATTAGGATAGACCCTATATTTAAAGATTTAACAATATTCTATACCTATTATAGTTCCTATAAATACAAAGTTTTTTTTAGACTAATAAACGGACTGGCTACGTACTAAAGGTATATAAATAAGGTTCTTTTTAATTACCTTAATAAATTCTGTACGGTATACCTAGACGGCATTTTTATATACTTAGACAACGAACTTAAGTATTAAGTTTATATTAAAAAGGTCCTAGAGAGACTACGGAACGCGGGCTTATAAGTTAATATTAAGAAATATAAGTTTAGGGTAAAACGTATAAAATACCTTAGGTTTATTATAACTATAGAAGGAATTAAGGTTAACCCTAAGAAGGTAGAGGCCATCTATAACTAGAAGCCCCCTTATATAGTAAAAGGAATCTAATCCTTCCTTAGCTTTTGTAACTTCTACTACTAGTTTATCCGTAACTACGGAATTATAGTAAAACCTCTTATATAACTAACTAGGAAGGACACGCCTTTTGTCTTTAATAATAGCTATATAAAAGCCTTTAAAGTAATAAAGGGTCGGCTTATCTCTTCCCTAATCCTTTATTACTATAACCTGGACCTTAAATTAATGCTAAAAACGGACGCCTCTAATAGGGTTATAGCGGGAATCCTATTACAGTTACATCTAGACGGTGAATAGTACCCTATAGCTTTCTTTTTAAAGATAATAAACCCGGCTAAGTATAGCTACGAGGTATACAATAAAGAAATACTAGCTATTATCTAATTACTCTTCTAATGGCGCGTAGAGCTCGAAGGTACAAACTCCCGGATTAAGATATATATAGATTATAAAGCCCTAAAGTACTTTATAACTATAAAGCAGCTTACTAAATGATAAGCCCAGTGGGCTAAAATACTCTTCTAATTCTTCTTTACGATTATATATTGTTCTAGCAAGCAAAACTCTAAGGCTAATGCCCTAACCTAAGGAGAATAAAATGTAGGACCCTAGGATGAGCTAAAGACCTAATATTGGACGCGCGCCCTCCTCTATCCAAAATAGCTTAATCCGCGGATTCTTAAGAAGCTAGACTCCTAGTAAAACAAGCTAGTACTAATAGAGGAGTCCTTAGATAAGCTAATAGGGCTAATTAACCGCCTCCTAACTATAAACCGTACGGCTAACGCCCTAAGGGCCCTCCGCGAATAAGCCGCGAAAGGAGACTCCGATTTTAAGACGGAGGAAGGATTGCTTCTATACTAGGAGCGGCCTATAGTCCCTAACGTTAATAATCTACGGACTAAGCTAATCCGCGAAGCTTATTACTAAGTCTTTATAGCATACCCTAGCAAGAATAAGACCCGTAAAATTATTAACTGCCGCTACTACTAGCTAAGAATGGTTGCGGATATTAATTAATATATATAGAACTGCGAAGACTGCCGGAGAGCTATAATCCCATAGGATAAAACCCCAGGACTACTTAAGCTACTCCTAATACCAGAGCGCCCTTAGCAGTATATCTTTATAGACTTTTATAAACTACCTAAGGACCGTGACGGATATAATATGGTTATAGTTATAGTCAACCGCTTTAATAAACGCCCGTTCTTAATTCCCTGTTATAAGAACATTAATGCTAAAAAGGCAGCCCGGCTATATATCTATTACGTCTACTAAATTTACGGATTATTAAATACTATTATGTCTAATTATAGGCTATAGTTTATATTGGCCTTCTAAAATAAGTTTACCTGGATCCTAGGCATTAAGCTAAGGCTTTTTATAGCTTATTACCCCTAGACAGACGGTTAGATAGAGATCGTAAATTAGTACCTAGACTAAAGGCTTAGGCCCTTTATTAACTATTTCCAAAATAATTGGTCTAAACTACTACCCTTAATGGACTACGCCTAAGCAACCCTACCCTATAACTCTATAGGGTTTGCCCCAATTTAGCTAGAAATGGGATACTTACCCCGTATAAGCTTTAACTAGAAAAGGCTAGAGGAACCCTAGACTGTATAAGAGAAGCTATCCTATGCTAAGGCCTAATAGTACGCTAAATAATTGGAGAAAGCCTAAATAGTAGCCTATAAGAACCTGAAAAAAGCTTAGAGGTTAATAGAACAGCAGGCGAACAAATACCGTTAAGAGCCCGATTTTGCCCCTAGCGATATAGTCTAGGTTATAATAAGGAATTGGAAAACTAAATAATCTAGCTATAAGCTAGACTACTAGATAGTAGAACCATATAAGGTTTTTAAAAAGATAGGCAACTCGTACAAGATAAAGCTCCTAGATTTAATTAGGGTTTACCCTATCTTCTTACCAGATAAGTTACGGAAAGCTGTAAATAACCTATTGCCTAGACAAAAGAACGAGCCTCCCCTACTAGTTTAAGTAAATGGTAATAATGAATAGGAGGTTAACAAAATACTGGCCTGTAAGATAGTACGGGGAACGCTAAAATACTATATCTAATGGAAGGGCTATAATTCTAACCTAACCTAGTACCCTATGTAAAACTTTATAGGCTACTCCTAAAAGCTTAAAGAATTTTATAACTAATACCCTAACGCGCCTAGACCCCTAAAGTACCTAGACAAATAGATGGAATACTAGTATAATAAAGACGATAAGTTACCGGAAGAATATAGGGACAAAAACGCCCTAAAGCCCTAACACAGCTGTCTGCCAAATTCTACCGTTTTCAGCTAGTACCGTAAAATTTTAGATGTTTAGGAACTTTAACCGCCGGTCGAAGTTGTCTGATTAGTTAGATCCGTGCTAAGACTTTTAGCGGCTACTCTTTCTAGCCTAGTGCTTCCACTTAGCCTATAATCGCCCTTTATACTTAGTCTAGACGTACTCGTGTCCCCTTTATCTCCTTATCTTATATTTTGTAATCCTACGTTTATAAGCCTAGTACTATCCTATTTCTAACTAAGCCTAAGGGCAGGCTTTCTTTTAAAGAGGGGGGTGATGTAACGGCGCTATTGCACGTTACCTGCCAAATTTTGCTAAATTCTGCCAACCTATAATTGGCCCGCCTAAAGCTAGCGCCTTGGCGGCTTACCCTATATATTTGTTTACATCGGTCCTGGCAACCCCTTTTCCTTCTCTTTAGCTTAGTATCTTCGTAATATAGTATTCTATAAGCTTCGGTTTAGAGGCATTTATATGAGCCGTAACACTATATCTAGGCTATTAGCGACGATACTAGGTCAAAGTAAAGATACCTATAGGCTAGCACCCTATAAAACCTCCTACGCCATTATTCTTAAGATGGAAAATCATTTTAGGGTAGAACTTTTAGACTATTAAGATTAAGATATATTAGCGGAGAACTATTTATCTTTAGAGTATAAGAGTATAGCTAAAGGAGCCTTACTATTAAATATTTGTCTGTAAGTTTCCGTATAATAGTATGCCGCCTATATTCTTATTATTGTAATTTCTTCTTCTTTTATAGCTGTCTGGAATACTACAAACCTAGTTGCTTATAATTTTTTTTATACCTTTGCTCTATGCACTAAGTAAGGCCGCTTTAATAGCTGTAACTTATGGTTTAAGGTAGCTCTCTA
>Ga0307515_10014162_pt1 | contig 14822 bp, 2 predicted proteins | sample 17_EM_MG_FD_194513 | JGI IMG/M metagenome (GOLD analysis project Ga0307515, IMG submission 194513) | Populus trichocarpa ectomycorrhiza microbial communities from riparian zone in the Pacific Northwest, United States - 17_EM | ecosystem: Host-associated > Plants > Roots > Unclassified | place... | reverse complement strand
TAAAGAAGTACTAGCCTATAAACTAGTAAGGAAAACGCTAAAGTACCGCGTTAGTTAGAAAGGCTATAACCTAGATCCTACCTAGTACCCTATATAGAACTTTATTAGCAGTCCCTATAAGCTTTAAGAATTTTATAGCCGTTACCCTAATAAACTAGGACCCCTAAAGTACCTAGATAAGTAAATAAAGTGCTAGTATAGTAAAGATAATAGGCTACCGGAAGAATATAAAGATAAGAACGCCCTATAAGAGTAATATAAATATACAAAGCCTAAGCGCAGGCTTTACTAAAGGGGGGAGTAATATTACAGCACTAGTAGAAAATGGTAGAACTTAACTGGCAGAAAATAGCAGAACTTAGTTAGCAGAACTTAGTAGAACTTCGCACTAGCAAGTTACCACAGATTGCCGCATATTGCGGTTATATAACGCGAAGATCTTATAAAACATCGAGCGGCGCTACTCTTCTTCTCCTTTCCTTTCCCTAGCTTTAGATTCTCGTTTATAGATAATCTAATCGCATAGGCTTGCGCGTCCCTCTTACCGTACTCATACCTCGATTGACTAAGTCGCTAATAGTTACTCCTATTTAGTACTATATTATTTTAATATCTTATTAAGCCTGTCTTCTCTATATATCCTAGATTTTAACATCTTCTATAACCTAATTAATTTATAGATTATACTCTTTTAGCTAAGGTATTTCTAAGGCTGCTTTATCTCTACTTAATAGTAAGATATTAAAGGATATAAAGATTATTCGTCCCTTAAGCTCTATCTATATCGGTTCTATTTTAATATTAATTATTCCATTTCTATAGGATATTAAATTTCCTATAATGGTTGTTAATAGGTATAGTTTTTTTTCTATCTGTAAGGAATCTCTAATTACTTTACTATTATTAGTAATATATAGTTCCTTATTACTCCACTATCTACTAATGCTTTAAACTTCTTATTTTGCTAAATTACTTATAGATTTAGGTATTATCTTTAAATTCCTTTAAGGGTCTAAGGCTCTACTAATAGTTCCCTCTAGTTCTATAGGTCTCTACTTTTCCTAAACTCTATATTTTATTTTAGCTAATTCTTTATTTCTTTCTTTTCTTTAATATACCATAGATAGGTATTTTCTAGACATTCTTACTATTTACGTCCTTTAAGGTATTCTTCTATTAAAAACTATCTAGGTTTTATAATTAATAATCCTAATTCTTAGGTTTATACTAGATACCAGCCATATATAAACTTGGTATTTCTATGCCTTATTTTATCTAGTGCCTAATATATCCTTATTAGATACTTATAATTTCTACTTTTAGGTATCTTATATATTCTATAGTAATTATCTATATATATAATCCATCTTAGTGTGTAATATGCTAGATACTTTAGATCTATTTAAGGTTTATCTTCCTTAGTGATTTTAAATTAGTATTTTCTGGTCCATGTTAATGGAATTTCTTTTACTAGCACTATTATGGGAGGGTACGGTGTCTCTTAGATAAGAAGTTACGATGCAGTCGGTCTGTCTGTCGGTTAGTCTATCGGTCGGTCGGTCGGTTAGCCAGTTAGTTAGTTAGTAGAAAGACAGTAAGAAAAGAAGAAAAGAATATATTTTCGGTAACTGGTATATTCCGTAATATCTAAAAAGGAGGGAAGCCGAAGGCTCTATAAATATAGGAAAATGCTAAGACACTAGGCGATATCCAATCTATACCACCACACTACTATATCTAGTTTATTAAAACCAATACCGCTACTAATTGGTCTTGCTATGGAATAGAATTGGCTAGTAATTATATAACTATAGTATAAGCCTCTCCTTATCGCCACCGTCGTCTTAGGGGGGCTTATTAATTTATTCGTGCTGCTAAAGTTACCTTAATAGTGCTTATAGCTGCATAAAGATACCCTTATATCTTTTTTATCCTCCCTATCCTATAGGCGTTTACTATATTTAATCTTTAATAGTAGCGATAGATCTAGTATATTAAGTGTAGCTTTCTTTTATTTAATTACTTCTAACTAGTACGCCTAGTAGTAAGGTTATATTAGGTAGTGCTTTAATTTAAATTTAAGACAGTATATAACGCCGTACTTTTTATTCTTATAGCGCTATCGGAGGTAGCGGTAATATTTAAGTAGCGGGTATAGATGCTTACCTTTAGCTTCTATATAATTACATTATTCAGCAGCCTCTTTCTGCATTTTGGTAGTAGTTAATCTCTTTTTTATACTAGTAGCTTCCTCTACTATACCTTTATAATCCTTACTAGAGGACTCTACTTACTTATTGGCCGCTACTTTAGTTAAAAGACCTACCGTTTAAAGCCGTACATTAACAGCTGTTAGCGACTCAGTTAATCAAGGTATGGGCATAGCGAAGGGGACGCGCAAGCCTATACGATTGGATTGTCTATAAACGAGAATCTAAAGCTAAAGAAAGGAAAGGAGAAGAAGAGCAGCGCCGGTCGAAGTAGGGTTCTTTTATATAGTCCTCAAGTCACGTAACCGCAAAGTTCTGCCAAGTTCTGCCACCAAGTTCTGCCGTTTTCTGCCAGTGCTGTAATATTACCCCCCCCCTCCGCAAAAGCCTGCCCTCAGGCTTTATATGTCCGTATTATACCTATAGGGCGTTCTTATCTTTATATTCTTCCGGTAGCCTATTATCTTCGCTATACTAGCACTTTATCCACTCGTCTAGGTACTTTAGGGGTCCTAGTTTACTAGGGTAACGGCTATAGAATTCTTAAAGCTTATAAGGACTGCCAATAAAGTTCCATATAGGGTACTAAGTAGGATCTAGGTTATAGCCTTTCCAACTAACGCGGTACTTTAACGTTTTCCATACTAGTTTATAGGCCAGTATTTCTTTAATTTCCCATTTATTATCGCCACTAACTTAAATCGGTAGGGGAGGTTTGTTTTTTTGTCCAGGCAATAGGTTATTTGCGGCCTTCCGTAGCTTATCCGGTAAGAAAATAGGGTGAACCTTAATTAAATCTAGGAGCTTTACTTTATATAAGTTGCCTATTTTCTTAAGGACTGTATACGGCCCTGCTATCTAATAGTCTAGCTTACGGCTAGGCCGTTCCGTTTTTTAGTTCTTTATTATAACCTAAACTATATTACCCACGGTAAAGTCAGGCTCTCGCCTATACTTATTTGCCTACTATTGCATTAATTTCTAGGCCTTTTCTAGGTTTGTACGGGCTACCGTCTAGGCTTCTTCTAAGCGCTTAGTATACTGCTAGGCTTCCTCATAAGATAGTTTCTTACGCACGGTCTGTGGTCCTTCTGGCCTATCCTAGTTAAAGCTTATTTAGGGTAAATACCCCATTTCTAGTTAGATAGGTGCAAATCCTATAGAGTTATAGGGTAGGGTCGCCTGGGCGTAGTCTATTAGGGGTAGTAGTTTACCCTAGTTATCCTAAAAGTAGTTAACGAAGGGCCAAAGTCTTTAGTCCAAGTATTAATTTATAATCTCCGTCTGGCCATCTATCTGGGGGTAGTATGCTGTAAAAAGCTTTAGCCTAATCCCTAGGATCCGGGTAAACTCGTTCTAGAAAGCTAATATAAACTGCGGTCCGCGGTCCGATATAATAGTATCTAGTAGTCCGTAAATTTAGTAGATATAGTAGATATATAGTCGGGCTGCCTCTTTAGCATCGATATTCTTATAACAGGGGATTAAGAAAGGGCGTTTACTAAAACGGTAAACTAAGATTATAACCATATTGTAACCGTCACGGTCCACTGGTAGTTTGTAAAAGTCTATAAAGATATACTACTAGGGACGCTCTAGTATCGGGAGTAGCTTTAATAGTCCTAGGGTCTTATCTTATAGGATCGTAGACCTACGGCAGTCGTTGCAATTCTGTATATAATGGTTAATATCTATAACTATTCCGGGCTAGTAGTAATGGTTACTAATAATTTTACGGGTCTTATTTTTTCTAGGGTAGGCCGTAGAGACCTAGGTATGTGCTTTGGTAATAAGCCGGGTTTATAAGTTCTATTTTTTTGCTACTACTAGCCGTTCCTAGTACTTAAGTAGTCCATTTTTAAGGGACTATAGGCTAGTAATATCCTTTGCCTTTTTATGGTACTCCTATAGAGAAGGGTCCGTACAGTTTACTTATAGTAGTTTATTAATAAGGTTAAATTCCATAGGGTTAATAGGACATATCTTAGCGCTTAAAGATTTAGTACTTAGTTCTTCCCGTATCTGAGGGTTAAGGTGCTCTGGTTATAGTAGCGTCTAGGTCTGTAACAAAATCTTCACAGCCATCTGGTTATTTAGGTCCTGTTTACGCCTTATAAAAGCGTCCGCACGGTTAGTGGCGCCAGGCCTATATATAATTAGGAAGTTAAACTAAGATAGGACATCTGCCTAGCGCGCCTGCTAGGCTATAAGGGCTTTCGTTGTTATAAAATATTCTAAGGCCTTATGATCTAAAACCACTTAAATAGGTTTAGGGGTCCCTTCTAGCTATACTTACTAGTGCTAAAAGCTATAGATAATAGCCAACATTTCTTTATTATAAATTGGGTAGTTTAGCTTAGCATCTACTATAGTCTTTAAGTAGTAAGCAATAGGGTGCCATTCCCCGTCCGTCTGCTTCTGGGAATAAACGCTAGTAATAATACTATCTAAGGCATCTGTTTCTAGCATTAAGGGCCGTTTTAGGTTAAAGTGGGCGAGTAAAGGAGCGAAGACTAGCCGTTTCTTAAGTTCATCAAAAGCCTGCCTATATATGGTGTTGAAGTGGAAGGGCTGGTCCTTTATTATAAGGCGGCTAAGGGGCCGAGTAATTCTGCTATAGTTCTTAATAAAGCGTTAGTAGAAGTTATAGAAGCCTAAGAATAACTATATCCCTTTTACAGTCCGTAGTAGTTCCTATTAATTAATTACGGCCGTCTTTTCCAGGTCTGCCTTAATTCCGTCTATACTAATAATAAACCCTAGGTACTTTATACGCTTTACACTAAATTCTAACTTTTTAATATTAGCCTAGAGACTAGCCTTATGGAGCCGTTATAAAACCTTATAGACGTGCTCCTTGTATTCTAGCTTATTTTCGGAGTAAATTATAATATTATCTAGGTAGGCCGTATAGAAGTCATTAAGGTAGTCAAAGAGAACATTATTTATATATCATTGGTACGTAGCTAGTCCGTTAGTTAGTCTAAAAGGGAGTACTTTGCATTTATACAATCCGTATTAAGTTTGAAATGTAGTAAGATTTACAAATCTAGGGTTTATTCTAATTTGGTAGAAGGCCTAACGGATATTAAGCTTTATAAATATCTTAGCTCTATTTATTTGGGCTAGTATCTCATCTAATAGGGGCAGCGGATAGCAGTCTTTATGGGTTATATTATTAAGCTTATGGTAGTTAATACAGAAACGAAGTCCTCTATTTAGCTTTTTTGTAAAGAGAATAGGGGAGGCAAATGGGGCCTAACTAGGCTTAATAAACCCCTTTACTAGGTTGTCCATAATATACTACTTAGTAGCCTATAATTTAGTAATGGATTATTTATAAAGGGGGGTATAGCTAAGGACATTTTTCTTATCTGGTTTAATCTCGATCTTATAGTCGTATGGTTAATAGGGTGGAAGTATATTAGATGCTGCCTTAGAGAATACGTTCTTAAACTCTCGGTACTAATAAGGTAGTTTCCGTTCTACTAGCTCCTCATCTATAAGCTTATTTTCCTCTTAGGCTAGGGTCTCTTTTTCTTTAATTATTTGATTAATTTCATATAAGCTAGTTATAAAGGCAACGGTATCTGGCTAAACTAAGTTCTGGTAGAATCCTACAGCGCTAATACAGCAGATATTAACTAGTGGGAGGCCCGTAGGTTTCTTTACGGATATTCGTCGGGCCGTATTTTGCGGTATAGGGTTTATAGTCTTCCTCAGCTCGCGTTCCATTTTCCGTAAGTTGTCCTTTTAGTCTATTAGTTTAGTATACCGTCTAGTATTCCTGGCCTTCTATTATAGCTATATAGGGCCTAAGTTCTCTACCGGGGACTTAGGTAGGTCACTACCGACTTCCTAAGTCTATAGTGCGGGTGGCGTAATATAGGTAGTCTGGGGGCGGCGTAGTATACGGATCCGTTACGGGTTAAGCTGTACATCCTTAAAGGCCTAGTCTCTACGTATGGCATCGGCCTGGTAGATAGTATTAATCTAGGGTTGTACTAGGTTTTCTATTATAATGCTGATTTCTTTTATAAAGGAAGGGGTTAGGGGTAGGGTTTTAGGCTAAATAAGCCGTTTGCTTTGTATGTTAAGCTATAAGCCTAAATAGGCTAGCCATTTCCTTCCTAAGATTATATTATAGCTTCCAAGGTCCGTAATTAGAAAGGGGACGTTATACTACCTTCGCCTATTAACGCGGAGGTATATTCGCAAAATACTTATAATAGGTTGCCCTACCCGTCCGTTATACCCGCGAATGGGAATTAGTTTAGGCAGGTCTTCTATAGGTGCATTAAGAAAGTTAGCTAGCTTTATAGCATACTAGGTATTAATTAGGGTAAAGGTATTTACTCTAGAGTTAGCTAAGGCAGAGGTTAAAACTTAATATCTATTGCGGAATAAAGTATAAGGGATAGTGCAGCTTCTTCTACCAACTAGCCAACCTAGATTAATATATAATATATTAATCCCTTTTAACCCTAGAGAGGAGTCTTTCTCTAGGGTTCCTCTTTTTCTAACTTCGTACTATCCTCCTGGATTAATAGAACCTCGTCCGCTTTTGCCTTTATCGGGTAGTTCCTTATAGGGTGGCCTTTTTAACTGCATAAGAAGCAAGCCCCTTAATCGCTAAGGGCCTGTATATAGGGGTCGCTGTAGGTAGGCCGAGTAAGCGCTTAGCCCGCGGTAGGGCTAGCTATACGGCTAGTTGCTGGGTTGGCGGCCGGTGCAGTAGGCGTTATAGGTTAAACTGGGGTATTATGGGCCGTTCTTGTATTGCTTATAGCTTAATTTAGGGGATTCCTAGCCTTTATCCGGTTAGCTTATGCCTTAATTCGACGGAGGCCTTAGTTAATGGCTAGGTAGTAGTCCGTAAGTTCTTTTAACGTCTATATAGTAGTAAAAGCTAGTAGTACGGCCCGCTATAGGTCTAGGGTAAGCTTATTAAAGAGGTCTGGAAGTAGGTCTTCTTAGGGAATCTAGGCTTATCCGGCTAGGTGTAAGAAGCGGGTCTAAAAGGCCGAAAAGGTCTCCGTTATTTTTATATTTAGACTTTTATAGCCAAGGCAGGCGTTCTATACCCTAAAAGGGTCCTTATAGATAGAAGACAGGTGGTTAATTATTTCCTCTTTAGAGAGAAAGGGTTCTGCTAAGTCCTGGGCGTATCGCGGACGTAGATGCATCTGTGCGTCTCTACCGGTACGGCCGAAAACGTAGGCCATTTTGGCTTAAGTAGTAGGGAAGTGGTCCGTATTGACTTTAAGCTTATCCTGCAATTAAAGCTTCTAATTATTAAATATAGGGCTAGCTCCGTCTGTAAGTAATAGGGGGTCCGCGACCTTCGCGGACCGCGACGATCCTAATGCTGTACGTTAGGCTAGGGCCTTAAGGACTGTAGCAAGTCTGTCTAATAGGTCCTCACTAGATATAGGGGTGCTTTTAGTTTTAAGCAGTTCTTATAGCCGTTTAATTTCGGTATTAGCTGCTGCGAGCTCCGCCTAAGGGGTTAAGACATTAATTGTTTCTTCGTCTAAGGCGTTTGCGGGTCCTATAGCTGCTTTACCTACTGCTGTGTTTCGTGGCATAGTGCTAGGGTATTAGGTAATTCCGGGTAATTTCTTTAGGGGTTCTGGTCTGTGCGTATCTTGTAGGTCCTTTCCTTAGGGTTCTGTTCTTATAGTTCTGGTGATGTCCTTAGGGTCATATTCTGTGTCCTTATCCTATTTATAGTCCTATAGATATATTTAAGTTCCTTCTTAGGAAGAAAGGGTAGTTTAAGCTTTAGATAATGTTAGCGACTCAGTTAATCGTGGCATGTGTATAGTATGAGGGATGTGCAAGCCTATATAATTGGATTGTCTATAAACGAGAATCTAAAGCTAGAGAAAGGAAAGGAGAAGAAGAGCAGCGCCGGTTAAAGTAGGGTTCTTTTATATGGTCCTCAAGTCACGTGACCGCAAAGTTCTGCCAAGTTCTGCCATCAAGTTCTGCCGTTTTCTGCCAGTGCTGTAATATAGGGTAAGAGGTAAAGGGTAAGGTAAGGGGAGGCTAATAGAAGATAGATGATATAGTTGCTATATAATATCTAACGGACCAACTATAGACGAGATATATATTTAAATTTCTTAGATTAACCCAAACGGAGAAAGGAAGAGAAGTATTATATAATAACTTCCTACCTAAGCCGATCTTCTAAGCTATATATCTTTACTTATATATAATGCTCGCACCTTTTATAACGAAGTATATAAGGGTGATTAGGGTTGGATAGATAACTGCTATCTTTAATATAATATATAAACTCAGCTCTATAACTAATATTATAATAGGTCCTAATTATGCAGAGGGTATTAAGACAGTTATTAATATTTTCGCTTTTACGCATAGCCGCGGTATACCTCACCTCGGCGGATTAAAGCAGTGATTCTATTTATTATAGCTGAGATTAAACAGCTTGAAGTTTTAGCATAAAATTTTCCTCCATATCCTTGGATGCGGTAATCGCTGTCTATATAATGTTAATAGCGAAATCGCTTATAACGTCCAGCTTTATAAAGTCCTTAAGTTTAATAAGCTCTTTAATATACTTGGCCGCTGTTAAGGTAATTATATTATGCAATGCTAAGTCGCCTATTAGGCTAAAGACATCCTTAATAATATTAGGAAACCTGTTTGCGGACTAGCTGGTTCCTAGAATATATTAGATTTTTATATTCGTAAGCTCTTTTAGCTGTGGTATATCGTAGTAATCGGTAATTTTATTAATATAGACGTGACGAAGTATAATATAGGCCGTCGTCGGCCGTATTGTTATATCTTTATTATCGCCACTACTATTATCTAGTTTAGATAGTGATAAGGCATCGGCGTCGTTGATATTAAATCCTTACTCCTCCTTGCCATTCTTATAGTCCCTCTTATATATAAATTAGATTATCCTCTTAATGGTGCCGGAATCGAACTCGTTAATATTTATAATATTAGTCGCCGCCTTCTACCTATTAGTTAGTTAGTTAGGGTTAATTCCACTAGATATTTAGTTAGCTTTTACCTAAAAGCCTCTATTATAGGCAGCTGTAAGTATAGGAGATTGGGTGTATATAATCGCTTTATAGACTTTAAACCCCAGCCCCTGGCATATAAGTTTTAAATTACTATATTTCTCGCTGTTTATAAGCTGCGCTAAGCCGAATAGAGCATTTTTAGATGGCATATTTCTCTGGTTTTGACTGTGCCTTAAGTAATATTTAAGGGAGTAATTTGGTATTAAACAGGACGATTAAGAATAAGAACTCTGCTTTATTAAACGTAGCTCTAGAGCCTCTATATATATATTAAGAAGTCGTCGTTAGCTTTATCTAATCTGCGACAGATTTAGCTAATTAGTTAGAGCTTTAAACATTAGTTGCTTGACTAAGAACTAGTATAACTTCTAAAGTTCTAGGAAGGGTAAGTAGTTGGGTATGCGGCCGCAGCGCCTAGAAGTAGTTAGGTTATATAATAGAGGCTTAGTTAAAGGACGTGTTCCTATAGCTTAGGTTAAGGCTCTACACTCCTCTAAGCCACATTAAGTAAAGTTAAATAGTATTATATTCCTACGTACCGGCCTACTAATTACACTATTTCTACGCCTTTAAGAGCGGTTTCCTAGCCAACCTTCTTATTATCAGCTAATTAAAGTATACTTTTTAGATAAGGGGCACTGACTTAATTCTTAGTTAATTACTTTATAAGTCTTAGAGATAGTATATTCCCTACTAATAACTCGCTAACTAAGTAAGCAGATTAATAAAACTAACCTCGCGACCACACTACTATATAAAGCTTAGTAGATAAAAATACATTTCCTAAATTAATAGGATTTAGTATAAAGAGTAATTATATAATGCTTTAGCATATTTAAGATACCTTAGAATTTCATAACTTTACTATTATTAGCATTGATAAAATGTCTTTTAGGAAATAATTCACCTTCCTCTATTATTAGTAGAGGGAACTCTCCTAGTACGTTAGATATTTATTTAATATTTTACGCATATTATAGAGGGCTTATACGTACTAAAATTAACTAAAGGCATTAAAGAATAATGCTAAGAAGTAACGGAAGAGGTATGTAACGCAGTATCGTTATATATCTGTAGTAGAGGTATAAAACCTAAAGGAGCCTAACTATACTCCGTATTACTATAGTGCTTATCCCTTACGTGGCCGCACTTATATAGCGATGTTTTAGTCCTTTTAAAGAACTTTAGATATAAGTAAATCCAGTACTAGGAGATGCTTTTAAAGAGAAAATTTGGTTCTAGGTAATGTAGTTATTTAGGTAAAACCGCTGAGGAGTTTAAGGAAGATAGGATAGTAGGTAAATCTAAGGACGGGAAGTAGAACCAAACTCCTAGTATTAATTTATCCTCTTTATTTCCCGTTATTCTCCTATCCGTCTCTTTTACCAGTTTTCTAATCTTCTTTAATACTTCTAGGAGATTCGCTTAGTTACGCCCCCGCTTATAAATATATTATAAACCCACCAGTAAGCATTTTAGGCAAGGTTTATTGCTATTGCTATTATACTTAAGTTTCTTAAAGGAGCATTAAAGGCACGGATTTTTACTTAGTGGCGGTCTTATTCTCCGCTTTAAGCTTAGCACTTAGATTTGCAAGTCTTAACTATAGCTAGCAACAGCCCTTGCCCTATAACGCTCCTTATATCTCTTAAAGAGGTTATATTAAAAGAAAGTTCTAGGGCATTTATCGCAATAGTAAGTTGGCTCTTTAGCGTCTATAAAAGTTAGGAATATACGCTGTAGTTAAATAGAGTAGAGACCTATAGGATTTTTAGTATCGCTTTAAGTGCTCCGCTTAAGAGTAACTTTTTATATAATTGCTATAGTTACACGCGTGAATTTTCTAAATTAGTAGCTGCCCCTCTATAGGTGAACTGTTAACTCTAATAACTATAGGGCAGAGTATCCTTTTATTTACCTATTTCCATTCTATCGCGGCAGTTGGTAGTTAAAAGTAGACGGCCGAGTTTATATACAATATTAAAGAAGTTTAAAATATAGAAATATATAGAATTAAAAATGTGGACTACTAAGAGGAGGTAGGATATAAAGTTTCCACGTATTAATATGGCGCTAATACTAATATTATATATAGAATAATCTAACGTATTAATAATTAATATAATGATATAAGTATTCCTAATATAGAACCCTAGCTCTCTCTATTTAAAGCGTAAGGCGTTTTACTATTTTACGTTCTAGATAGTAAAAGAGTAGAATATAAAAAGTTAAAAAGATAGACTGTTAGGGAGCGGACTGCTAAGCTGAACCTTTAGAAGTTTTAGAAAGTCCTATATCTAGGAAACGTTATATAGGTAGAAGGAGCGAGCAAGGAAAAAGGGGTATATTAATTACCTATAATACTTGTAGGGAATATACGCCGTACTTATTGCTATTATTTGGAGTATATATACTCCTAAAGACGGCTTATCTTCTTAAATAGGCAATAAGCTTTGGGGATAAATCTAATTGGCTTCTACTAAGCCTATTAAACGATAATATCTAAGGCTTGCAGAATGTAGGGAGTTGTAGAATAAGGCTTAGGTTATTTAAGCTTGAGGATCTCTTGTAATTTAGCTTAGATTATATCCGGGATAACATTAAGAGGAAAGAAAGTAGTATTGGCTTCTTAATTAGCTCTTGTCTAAATTATGGCGGAACTCTAAATGGTTTAGTAGCTCACAGTGCCTACTAAATTCTAGACGCCTTTATACCGCAACCACCAAATTATAGACGCCTTTACACTATAACCACTAAATTATAGACGCCTTCGCATTATGACCACTAAATTATAAACACTTTTATACTAGGATTATTAAATTATAGACACTTTATACCGTAAGCACTAGTATAAGGAGCTCTATATTAAGATCTAATCTAATTATAATATGCGTACTAGATTTAATAGTATTAGTAATAAATCCCGGTAGCTTAAGATAGTAGAGGGAATTTACTTATTACTTATCTAGTATTTGTCCAAAGGGCCCTATATAGTGTTACGTAATATAAGCTCTTATATAAATACTTTATCAATTCCTAATACTCTTTAGTGGTAACGGGGATCTTAGGTACCCTACTTTTCTAACACTTAAAGCGATATACGCTCTTTAATTAGTAATCCTTTTTAAGAATAAAAGCTTAATTTAATTGCTGTTATTTAATATCCTTTAATATCTATTTCCTTCTGTTTGCTACTAGCAATATATAATTATATACAGGTTTACTATAAGTGTACTCATCTCCGCTATACCGTAAAAGCTTAGTGTATGAAATACTAAAAGACGCAGAAAAGATGTCTGGTAAACGTTGTTGTAATATAAAAGTAAATACCTAAGCTATTAATATATAACTAATTTTCTATTATAATAAATATAGGCTTAATAAAAACTGCGGTATACCTTAGCCAGTCTCTATATAGAGGCCTAAAAAGCTTATATAAGAATTTCTTCTAGGCGACTATAAAGATATATTAAACTAAGAGGCTTACTTAAATATGTATAAGAAGGCAAAGGAGGAAATAATTTAACGAACGTAAAGGGGGCTGCGTATTGCTAGCAAAGGGCGTATATAACTCTCTTCTTTATAAATATATTACAAATAAGCATTTAGGGTAGAGAAATTAAACTATCTCTAATAAAGCATTTAATGTGTTTTAAACCTAGCAATAAGTCTAGTTATTATATATATCCAGCTTAAGGCTTAGTTATGGCCGAAATTAGGCGGTTAGCGCTGCTAAATTCCGCCTATAACTTAACGCACTAAGCCTTAGCCCCTAGACGGTAAGACCTCGGACGTAGGCTAGGTAAACCTCAGTATATGCACTTATAATATTCTACTAACCGCCCGCCTATTAAACATATCTAATAGCTTTTAAATAGAGATAATAGTAAGTAGCTCTTTATACGCTATAGATAGTATATATACTAACATTTATAAAGAAACTAATGTATATAATAAATGCATCCATTAAAACACCTCTACCTTACCCCCAATATGCTAAATGTCAATATCCGTTAAAGAGAAAAGATGCCAACCTATAATACCGTTTATTTATATTATATAAAAAATCTCACTGCGCGAGTTAATATTTTAGAGGAGATATTTAGGCTATTGCCCACGATATAAGTGGACGAAGCCACCTTTACTAAGGCCGTTACTAGTTATATTCTCGCCCTTAAGCATTATATAGGAGCTAGATATTTTCAACCCTTAAAATTAAAAGGAGGGTAGGATTGTCCTATTAAAAATTGCAATAGAATTTACTAGCGTTTAGATTTGTATTATAAGTATATTAAAACTATAGAGGGGTTTGGGTATAAGATTCTAAAGCGTTATTTTAACCAGGATACGTGCCTACCATATAGCTACTAATTTAACTCTTTTGCTGGTCTTCTGTAATATAAGCGGAACGCTTATAGTATAGAAGCTTTATCACGGACTTAAATATTTACACTATTTATAATGTATATTAAGAAGAGTACGTTACAAGATTATATTATTTTAGAAATGCTTATAAGATATAGACTCGCAATTAATAAAGGCTAGCAATTAAATAAAAAAAATAAAAGACTTTACCGTTTACACGCCCTATATAGACTCGCCAAAACCTAGCTTTAATAGCGGTGGCTAAGGAGAATCTATTTCTCTAAGCGCTAAAATAGGCCCCTTAACTTTAAAAGCCGAAGACAGCACTTAAATGCCTATCCTAACGTCTTTTACAGGAGGAGACTTTAAATTCACTATAGCATTAAGTACTGCGCTATATGCGATTAAACCTAAAGTATAAGGGGGTAAAAGGGTATTTAAGTTCTCTATAGCACCGAGCGCTACTAAAGAGGGTTTTAGATTTACTATAGATCTATAGACTAATTTTTCTATTAAACCTAAAGCTAGAAGGGACTTCAGGTTAGGGTTACCAAGTGCCGCTACGGTTAGGTTTAGTAGAAATAGTGCTAAAGGGGATTTTAGATATATAGCTCCGTATATAAAGTTTCCGGCAGGTAAACTAGGGGGTTATAATAAGGGGATTTTTAAATTTAGGATAGAACCTTGCGCCGTTAACGTTCCCTTTAATAATCTTATATTTAGAGTGGGCTAGGGTTAGTAGTTATAGCTTTAGGACTCTTAGTAAAGAGATTAGATAAAATATATCTTAAATAACGCAAATAAGTTGCGTCTTGCTACTTATTAAGTAGGCTTATTCCTATTCTATATATAATAAACTACTATTACTTTCCCTTCTCTAATAGTAGGAGTTAGACTTAATTGTCTTAGCTACCTATTTTAAATAATACTAATTTTAATAAGAGCTGGCTTAATTGGTAGGCGTAATTACTTATATATTCCCTCCGCATACTTTAATAATAGATATACTATTAGTCTCTTCCTTTTAAAGGGCTAGGTTATACTATACAATCCATCTCTAATTAATATCTCCTCTAAGGTAATAGCAACCGATAGTAATAATATTATTATTATTAGCTAGCTGCTTTTAATCCAGTAATTGTCTAATTAAGAGTGGGGCATATTAAGGGAAATTGTGTTC
>Ga0307515_10014161_pt1 | contig 14823 bp, 8 predicted proteins | sample 17_EM_MG_FD_194513 | JGI IMG/M metagenome (GOLD analysis project Ga0307515, IMG submission 194513) | Populus trichocarpa ectomycorrhiza microbial communities from riparian zone in the Pacific Northwest, United States - 17_EM | ecosystem: Host-associated > Plants > Roots > Unclassified | place... | reverse complement strand
CAATCCCAAGGATCGCTGTGGTCACACCAAATGAGGGTGTACTGATGTGAAAAAGAAACAAGACAAGACCGATGGAAAATAGAAGAAGGGATATCTGGATGAGAAATGGTAGAACTCCAACCATCTCCGGGAGCTTCCAGCGCTCCATCCCGAGGTACCGGAATTCACGCGTCTTCGCTCGTTGTTCTGGGAGAGACATCGCCTGTAAGCCGCGGTCGAATTCGCGTACCCAGCTTTTGATGAGCATGGCGATAAATGCGGCTAGGATCATCACTCCGAGACTGGCATAGAAGAGAGCATTGACGACGACGATGTATTCAGGAGGGGAGAAGTCGGGAGCGACATATGGCCCAAGGCTCGAATTGCGCATCATTTGCGTTTGGTAAATGAGTACATCCTGTATGATATCCATCGGGTCTGGTTCGAGACGACCGAGGAGTTCAATCAGGAACGAGCTCAAGAAACCCGCAAACAATGCGGCCTGACAACTCATCAACTCAGGTTGGCGCCGAAACGAGGTAAGACCCACGAAGATGAGTATGGTGTCCATTTGTTCAAGCCATTCTTTCTCGCGCTCGCGGTCGATGATCTCCATTCCTGGAGTTCTCATATTAGATCATGTCCATGATGTGGCTGCGAAAGGCTTAACGCGCCTTCATTATAGTACTCCCAGGCGGTCTTGAGTGTCTTCGGTTCGTCTGGATAATACGGATGTGTGAGAAATATTGATAGGTAGTGATCAGGGAACGAGCTTGCCTTGTGGACTCGCAGGAAACGGGGAGCCTTGCTCTATAAGAGGACATTAGCATGTGTGACTAACTAGGATCAGATGTGGGCTACCTTGTTTCATTTTCTTGGTAAGAAGCGACATGGTGTGAGCGAGTAAGCTCGATTGATGGGCGCTTAATACGCTTGTCCTTTTTTTCCTTTTCTTTTTTCTTTTCTTTTCTTTTTTTTGGTGGGAAAGGGAGGGCCGGAATACGTCATGCACCATACCGCCTGAGCGCCGTGTGGAGAACTCCATCAGGGCTCGCCAATAGGCCTAAGGCCTTTGGACGGGGGTACCCTGTGTCCTGGCCCCTAAAACCCCTTCCCCGGTGTTCCCAATTGACTTGTGGGGCCGTTATCGGGTCGAACTGGGTCAACTTTTCTTCCGCCCACAGCTTCTTTTGCTTCTTTTGCTTCTTTACTTTCTTGTCTTCCTCCATGAAGCGCGTCGCGTTCCAGGCTTGTCCCGCTCTTGGGTCGCACGGACCAGCCTCATTTCGTTGCGGCGTCGCGCAACTGTTCGCGTTGCATCTGCAGCCAGCCCGAAAAGTTGATCCCATGCGCTGACAGCTGCATCCCACACGCCGCCTTGCGTGATCTCGGCGTGACGGTGAGAATGGATGCGTCGTTTCGTGGACGAGTGAGCCGGTGAGCTGACGAGTCGAGTTCTAGTCACTCAAGTGCGAAAACTACTCGTTTCTTACTACAGCGCTCTATCAATCCAACCTGATCGGCCCTGGTGTTCACTGATGAGATAGGACGATAACGATATAGTCCTCGCCCTTCACTGCATCCTCGCCCAGCTGTAATCCGCAGAAGTCAGGGTTACGCGAGCCTTCCCAGTCGCACCACCACTAGCACGCGTGGTACAAATGCGAATGCGCACGGTCTGGGCATCGGCGTCGCCACCAAAGTTCGAGTAGCGGTCCGTGTCGACCCCCCAAGTCTAAGTCGGCCGGCCAGCAACGAAACAGCAAAGACGACCCTTCGTACAGCTCAGCACGTTGCTCCCTCCGCTCTCTACTTTCCCATCTGCGAATAAATCGACAGGTTTCGTCCTACACCACTGAGGGAAGTTACTCCAACACCTCATTCAGCTTCTCCTTTAATAGTCGATCTAAACAACAACATCAGGAGCAGGAGCAGGGTATCGACGGGGGGATCGGCAGCTTCAACTCGATCCCGTTCGATGAGTCGTCCACCCCGACTCCCTCACGGCCGGACGCACACAGCACCGCGTTGAGCTGCTTAAGTCGCTGTGGACGAAGCCGGCAGCCGATTCGCGCCGTATGCAGAAGCGGCGTGCCCGTGTCTGGAGAAGAATGCTCACCATGTGGCGGGCTCGATCCGTTCAACCTCGGTGGGATGCGTCATATCAGGCATTTGGAGGGTTGACCCTGCTACTACTGCGTCTGTGTCCGTTGCCTCTGCCGCCGGAGCTGGAACCGAGGTCATGAGCACATTACATCTACATCGATCCAAATATCCTCAGCGGGGCTTGTCGGCAACCCGAACTGAGTTGGAGAGCAACAGCGTGGATATTATGCATAGTCAGCAAACCGGGTGTAGATATGGTTCTGGTGGCGTGGCGAGTCCGGACACTGTTGGCCGAATGTGAGGAGGAGAGGGCTCAGCTCGTCTGCGGCTGCTGCACACATTATCGAGAGTGCGCCCGCATGCGCTGGCGTCAAGCCTATTCGCTCCCAGAGGAGAAGGGCAGACCCAATGCACGAACCGCAAGACCGCCACCATGCCGCTCTGGAGACATGACCCACAAGGCCAGCTGCTATGCAATGCATATTGCTTGTTCTTCGTGAGTGTTCTCCTAAATTTAGTTGCGACTGGGAGTCATACTGAACCTTATCTTTTCACCTGGGCAGAAACTCCACGGCGTGACGGACGTGATCAAGAAGCGCAATTGCAATTGAGGTAGCATTGAAACTAGCTCAAGAAAGTTGGTATTGAGTCTCACCGCTACAAGGCCCTTGTGGTATCGCTATCGCCAAAGGCGTAACTCCGTAACCCGCGCTGCAGGGCTCCCCCCGCCAACACGACCTCTCACCCCCTCCAGTGATCTAGGAACCCCATTGAACTCTCCATGAAACAGCAGCAATGAGCGAGCGACAGCATAAGCCTAGCGCTTCCTCCCTTGATTGGACTTGCAAACGATTCTGTCCAACCCAACCCCCTCAATAATGGTGCGACTTTGGACCCAGCCAACGAGCCGACGCACCCGTTTGTCTCTGAAGCACTCTATCATGGACACTGTACTTAGTTGATCATGATACCACTCCGATATACCACGGGGAGCAACGGCACGTCCCTTAGCTGTCGGGAGTGGGAATGGTTCTGGTGGCGCGGTGAGTCCGGACACTGTTGGTTCGGGGACATCTGAGCGCACGGGCCCGCCGACAATCCATGCAAACGCGAGGAGAAGGCTCAGCTCGTCTGCCACTGCGCACTTTATTGGGAGTGCGCCCGTACGCAACTGTCGTCGGTCCTATTCGCCCTCAGAGTCAGAGAAGCATGAGCGGTACTGTCGCGTGCAAGCGGCGTGTCCGGAGAGGAGACAGTCATCGCTGCTGCTTCTAGTGGCCCGCGCAGCGTCTCCATTGGTGGGATATCCCCCCCTGTTGGAGAAGGACAGACCCAATGTACGAACCGCAAGACCGCCACTACGCCGCTCTGGAGACGTGACCCGTAAGGCCAACCGCTGTGCAATGCGTGTGACTTGTTCTATGTGGGTGTGCTCCTAAATGTTGATAGTGACAGGGAATCATACTGACTTGGTCTTTCGCCTCGGCAGAACCTCCAAAGCGTGACGGACGTGATCAAAAGCGCAACGGCAACGGCAGTAGCATTGTAGTTAGCTCAAAAAATCAGTACCGACTATCACCACTACGAGCGCCGCTCGTGGTATCAATAACGCCAATGGCGTAACTCCATGACCAGCGCAGCAGGGCTCCCACGCCAACATGACCTCTCGCCCCCACCTAGTATTTTCGGGACACCATCGATCTCTCAATGAAACGACAGCAAGGATCGAGTGGCAGCATCAGCCTAGCGCTTCCTGGGCTTGCGAACAATCTTGCTCGAGCGCGGCTTTGAACCTAGCCAACGGGCCAATGGACCCGTTTGGCTCTGAAGCACCCCATTATGGACAGTGTGTTTGCACGATCATGATACTGCCCCGGCATACCACGCTCCTCCCACTCTTGTAACCTATCGTAGACATCGCCTGCCCTTGTCACGCAAAGGGACGTTTCATTGTGCTGTTATCCGGATGTGTTTTTCTTTAGCGTTTCCAAGGCGCATCCCTGACCTCACCCTCCGACTGATCTGCACGAAAACCTTTCTTCTTCCTGTGTGATTCTTCCACGTCGTCCTCGTCCATTTCTTTCGCTATGCAAACTTTCTCTCGCCCCACGACTGAATTCCCGACAAATAGTCTTTGATCTCATACACAGTGTGCTCTGTGCTATGCCTAACCACCTCGTCTTTTTTGCCCTTGTCGTCCATTTAGGTGGAATGGGAATGTATTCCAATGACGGCCAACCAAATGGAGCATCGTACCTCCCGCAGCCCTTCTGAGAACAGCATATCGATGGAGTGGATTTGTAGTGGCCCATTCAAGACTCTAGTCTGTTACTTGAAAATGTAGGTGCATATTCTATATCCAGAGGTCGAGTGGCGGAGATACTCAAGGATTGATCGCCCGACTACCTTGTACGTGCTTTGCTCGACTTCAATTAGAATTAACGTGGCATATAGTTACTCATTGTGTGTTCACGGTCGAGGGTGAGCCATCAGTGCGTGGTTCACCGACGGACGACGTGAACGTACAATACCATTCTCTAGTTTAAGCCTGCCGATCCGACTCGCTGTTAACTGAGCCACGGTCTCCTCCAAAGTCTGGCTACAAATAATGTTATTTCAGAAGGGTAATTAATAGTTTTCGTTATGGAGTAAGTGCCACTTCTCCGCCAACCAGTCAGATCAATATCGCTTTACCCTTGCCACAGAACCACAATTCCAATGTTAAATCAGTCAATATTTTAAATCCGGCAGGTTGTTGATCATTGATTGTGATTCGGGATTGCTATCCATGTCAGAATTGAGACCACAAACGAAGTTCATAGTACCCAAATCTACGAAAAGGTCCGAAGAGTGCCTAGGTATACCACATACAATGGAACTTGTGGAAGCAATGGACCTTCTGGAATTCCTCATGCATACGGGTCACTTCCTGTATGCGCGTGGAGATCATACCACGGTATTCAGGGAGCTCGGTATCATCAAACCACTGAACAAACTCGCAAAGCTTAGGGATAATTGGAATGAGTTGGTAGGGCGGAGCTGCATCGAGGAGCTTGCAAAGTGCCCGGAGCACAAATTCCTCATTAACCGTCGGTCCACCCAAATTCAACGATTTTACTTTTCCCTGTCCTGATCCCTCTTTCCTTCTCTCAGACTGCTGTGATAAATGGAGTGACCATGCCATCGCCATCCAATCCAATCCACTGAACTCTGAATCCGTCCACTCTGGTTCTTGTTCCTCTTCGCGGTAGTATTCCCATGTGAGAATCTGCTCAAGCTCACTCTCCCGTGTTATTGACTCCGTGTCCCCCCGTGGTTTTAGTAGCGGTCGGCGCGACAACGTGAAGAAGCCTTCAGCGAAGGATCGTCTCCATTCGACTGAGAGTGTTTCAAACCCATCCAGGAATGTATCTAGTATTGTCCACCCCATCCATAGTGGATAGTCTAGCAATATGAAGTTGAACGCTGCAGATACAACTGCGGGGAGGCAATAAGATGGTGATGGGGGACTAGGATACGATATCGCGGTCTTCATGTAGTACTCCAGAGCTACAGAGGAGATGGAGAGCTCTCGAGATTCAAGGAATGACCCGAGGAGGACGAACTCTGTAAATTGGGAGACCGTTCCTTGCATATATCGCAGAAGAGTTAGCGCTGCGATCATATTGTGGACTCGATGGTCATAAAGCGACTCCATTGGTAGACCTGAACCATCAGGAATGTCCAGTCGGGCAACCACTCTTGCAGCCAACCTTAACTGAGGATTCCTCAATGCCGGAATCACGCGCTTCAATCTCTCTGTTGTGTCATAAAACACGTGATTGAAAAGTATGAACACAATGGCGAAGAAGTTTTGATCCGGGGTCTCACTAGCTCCAAGCTGAAGGTCATAGTTTTCGAGCAGTTCTTCAAGCTGAAGGTCATAGTTTTCGAGCGGTTCTTCCTGATAAAATTCCTTCTGATAGCGCTTGGAAGAATGAATTATTGATACTAAATCTTGTGCCTGAGGTGCCACGAGCAGCCTGCTAATGGTGGCGAGTGTCGTAGCTCCCGTGACGGGGGCAATGGCAGTGAGAGCAGAGGTATAGAGGGGTAAATCACCCTTTGCTGTGATGACACTCAGATACTGAACTGCTAAAGGATATGAATCACTTCGTATCAGGACATGGATAATCAAGAAGAGTAGGGAGATGAACTGATTGTGATAGTCGGACGGGATGTCTTGAAACCACGTTGTAAATAGAGCAGGGTTTCGAAGATTCCGAAGCAACCATGGATATTCACGACTGCTGGTGAGAATGTGTAGCCTGAAATGTTCTGGAGAACATGACATGGCGGCGAGTGTGACCACAGCTTCAAGTAATGTATCGTCAAGGTCAGTCCTACCCATCCATATCGGGGCATGATTCGAAAGGATTGCTAGACATATCCCAATCAAAAATGGTTCCCTTTCTGGTCGCCCGCTCTCGCTACGGAGCTCTGACAGCGTCCATAAAAGCCATAACGATTCTTGTATTGGCAGTGCCATGCTTCGCGTCACATTTGTGAGGTTGGACTCCGCTAGTCTCAAATGCTTAATGTCATCGCTGTCATACATGCTGCGTTCGAAGTAGTCAGAAGCAGCAACTACCACTTGAGCCAAGGGAATATTGGAAATTTCCATGCACCGAATGAGAGCTCGTACTGTGGTGATGGGCGAATGCCCCACGAAGTATTTGTCAATGGCACGCAATGAAACTGCTACCATCGCGACCAGCATGGCTGGAGGGCGGTGTGAGAAGTACTCTTCGCTATCCACTCTCGAAAGAGTCCACCAGGGTAGGTTGAATAATGGTGGAGTGCTAAGCGTCGCGCTACCCGCGACCTCCCATACAGACGACTGCAGTGCTTCGCTGTGTTGAGAATTCGGGGCACTGTCATGAATTCTCTTCAGCGCCGATGCTACCGTGGAAAGCTGTACTTCGTCCATTTGTGCTTCTTCAATCGGCTTTTCGAAGTTGCTCTCTGGATAGGGGCGCCATTTCTGAAGGATGATCTGGATAAACCGGCGGACACGACCCAGCGCTGTTGCTGGAGTCATATCCATTTCCGGTTGTGCGAAATCATACATACGTGGGCAGAAATAAGAATGCACACGTTGGTACATCGTGGCCAAGGTGCGCGAAAGAGGAGAACGGAACGGCGAGGAGGTAGCAAGCACAGAGATGGATGTCGTTGTGGTGTAATAACAGATCCCAATCCCAAGGATCACTGTGGTCACACCAAACGAGGGTTTGCTGATGTGAAAAAGAAACAAGACAAGACCAATGGAAAATAGAAGAAGGGAGATCTGGATGAGCAATGGTAGAGCTCCAACCATCTCCGGGAGCTTCCAGCGCTCCATCCCGAGGTACCGGAATTCACGCGTCTTCGCTCGTTGTTCTGGGAGAGACATCGCCTTTAGGCCGCGGTCGAATTCGCGGACCCAGCTTTTGATGAGCATGGCGATGAATGCTGCCAGGATCATGACTCCGAGACTGGCATAGAAGAGAGCATTGACGATGACGATGTGCTCTGGAGGGGAGAAGTCGGGCGCGACATATGGCCCAAGGCTCGAATTGCGCATCATTTGCGTTTGGTAAATGAGGACATCCTGTATGATATCCATGGGGTCCGGTTCGAGACGACCGAGGAGTTCAATCAGGAACGAACTCAAGAAACCCGCAAACAATGCGGCCTGACGACGCATCAACTCAGGTTGGCGCCGAAGGGAGGTAAGACCTACGAAAATGAGTATGGTATCCATTTGTTCAAGACATTCCTTCTCGCGCTCGCGGTCGATGATCTCCATTCCTGGGGTTCTCATATTTTAGATCATGTACCATAAATGTGACCGTATAACGCCCAACGTGCCTTCATTGTAGTATTCCCAGGCGGTCTTGAGGGTCTTCGGTTGGTCTGGATAACACAGATGTATGAGAAATATTGATAGGAAGTGATCAGGGAGCGGACTTGCCTTGTGGACTCGCAGCAAGCGGGGAATCTTGCTCTATAAGAGGGCATTAGTACGTGTGACTGACTAGGATGAGAGACGCAGGCTACCTTGATTTAATTTCTTAATGAGAAGCGACATGGTGTTCGCGAGCAACGTAGTGGATGGCAACCTTGGGCGCTTACGCTTGTTGCGAAGCCTGCAGTTCATCGTATTCACCCTTTCACCCTCCTGCGCCGGCCACGCGTCCGACAGCACCAGCTTCATTTCGTCGCCACATCGCCCAACCAACTCGTTCCTTGAGTCCCGCCACGACGCGCCACGACGCGGCCCACACTCTGAGAAGTTGAAAGATGACCCCAACAGCCACGCCGCCTTGCGTGGTGTCGACGTGAGGGTGAGAAAGGTACGCTGAGTTCGCTGGTGAGCATGAGTACGAGCAGCGCATCGAGCATTGCTGGGTCTTCGGAAGCTGGGGTAGAACGAATTGCACACACCGACCCACGGGGCTGGTTTGGACTTTGGGGAGTGGTCCCTCGATTCGATATCCTCCACTTCCGCTTTAAACCTAGTCCTTCGTCATGGAAAACCCACCATCAGACTCTGCTTTCCCCCCAAGCTGCTCGTCTCGCAACCCCTTATTTTGCCGCCTTGTCAGAAAGACTTGCTGCAACTCTCTCCTACTATCACTGCCACACTACCATCTCGGAACACTTCCACCCTACCGCCCTCCGGCTTCGTCCTTTTCTCGCTGTAGCCGAAACCGAAGGGCCGATTCATGGTTGTACACGTAAATATATGTATATCCGACTGAGTACCTCCGACATTTTCGAAAACGAAAACGAAGACGGGGTGAAGGGGAGGATTGGGAGGAGGCACCAGTAATCGAGTGGTGACGTCATGGACAATGACGTGGAATTGGCGAGAACGTACGTATTTCTCGTTCTGACTATGGCAGGCGAATACTACTAGCGTACTGAAACCTGATTGTATTTGTTAGCTATCCAAATCTTGTCGCTTACCCCACCATTCATTCCGTTAGACTCCCGTTCGCTTCTCCGAGTCTGTATACCGGGCCTGCCAACAATTCTCCCAGTCAACTTGTCCTTCTCGATCACTTATGGAAGCCGTCGGCGCAACTAGTGCAATCATGGGACTCGCCATTCCAGTCTTCAAATGCGCAAAAGAATCAAGGGACAGGATCAGACTGGCCTGTTATCCTCCTCACCCTCTGCGCACCCCCACAGCGCTCATAATCATCCTCCATCCGCCTTCGCAGGTCGCATCGGAGAAAGCGGACCTCTTGGCAGTGCTCATCGAATACGAAAACGATGTCAACCTCCTCGAGTCACTCTATAACACAACAAGGAACTATTGGACCAGCATGAACTCGAGCTCAATTTCCAAGAGTGTGCCCCGTCGCTTCTTTCCCTGATTCTTAGGCAGGAATTGACATCAGAAGAAAAGTACCAGAAGAACCCTGCTACTGCTGTGCCAGCACGTGCGTACATCAACGTTGACACGGTGGACATTGCAACTCTCTGTCCAGTTCCGACTTTCGGGCCTCACAGTCCTGTGCCGTGCTGAGGATGCTGACCAAAGGATAGAGAACGAGGTTGACTCAGGTTTGTCCGTGGGGGGATTGAGGAATCACGAGGAGAGAAAAGGGGTGAGTCCAATTCGATATCTAGAATTTCCGTCATTGGATTCGGCTTATGAGTAGATTCACTCTTGGAGTGGTGCACGGATATTAGCCATTGGTCCCTTTGCTGGTAGTCCTCCAGAGTTATTCTACGGAAACCAGGCAAGGAGCGACGATTGATACACATGACTCACGTGAATATTGCAAAGAGTGCTCGTGCTCTCCCTATCTTATTACATAAAGCACGTAGAGTCTTCAAACTGGTACCAAGGAGCAACCTTGTTGCGGCTACTGTTACTTGGAACTTTCAGTCCCCAAGCGAGTCACTGCTCTCGGGAGTCGATCGGGGATCTTTGGCAATGAAATCTATCTTAGACATGATCTACGACTTGGTTGATATACCTGACGTTGTAAGCAGACTGAATGAGCGCGTTGGGTGAGCGATGCCTTTGCACCCTCAGGAGAGATCTTGAGACGAGCCGTGTGTGTACGTGTGTTGTACCCCACTTCCTCCTTTACTGCCTCGATTCATTTGCGACGCCGTAGCCGATTGCGGTGAACACGTACACGCAGTCCCGTTACTAGTGGTCATATAGTCACCCGATGATATGGAGACGTCCACAGGGGCGATTGACAGGGCTCCACGGGTTTACATGAGGATCACGACTGCTTAGGTCGCGTTTCTTATGTGAGACCCCCTATTCTTTCTGACAACTTGTGTTAGTCCCCAACAATCTCGGCCCAAGAATAAGGTATATCAACAGTGAATCGTGTGAAGGACAGAATATCAAAATCGGGGGTCCCAAGCAGTGTCCACTTCCTGAAGCAGATCATCGTCAAGCAAGTCTGCCAAGCTTACGAACTTGAAAGCGGCCTCTTCACTAACACTCCCATCAGGCGCCTCATTAACGTCATCATGAGTCACGATCAACCCCCTGGGGAAATCGGGCCCCAGCGCGTTACCCACAGCCGTGATCCCATCGGTGTTTGTAACACGATCTATCTTTCCATCCTTCGTCGTGCTGATAGTGAAGTGCTTGACAAACTCATGCGGTGGTGACCGCCTATAGACGTTATACGCGGACATGCCTTGACAGGAAACCAGAATAAGACCCTTGTCCGGAGTAGGCCCATAAACCAACGTGACTCCTTCTACGTCGGCGAAAAGGTGACCGTCGACAGAGTCGACGAGAGTACCAGTTGCTGAATCGTCCTCGGTGCCTGGTTCAAGCCCAGCAGGTGGCTCTGCGGAATATCGCCATAAACCATACGGCTCTTCATTAATGAAAATCCAACCGTTCTGGTCATCTGCGACGCATCCTTCAACTTGACCGCCATTCCCTCCACGGAACGAGCGAATAAGGGTGGTCGTGAGGTTTCCATTCGTGGAAGAGGATAGCTCGTATTGTAGGTACTGTGCATCCTTGGCGTTGACGAAGAGGTAATATTTCCCTGTCACGGTGGAGTGGTAGCTGCATGAACCGTACACCTCGTATTTGTCTGGTGTAGGTTGGATGCCACCGGCGATATCGACGAGTGTACCGTTGCTCGTAATTTCTGCCAGGCTGAGAAGTGTCACCAAAGAGAACGAATGAATCGTGATCACACATACCATAATGTGTTATCCTCTCGACAAGCGGCGAACACGAGATCGACTGTGCGGTTGGTGCCCAATTTGAAACCATAAATGACATCGACATTATTCGGCTCGCCTCTTGGGTAATGCTGAAGCTTCTTTCCCGTGAGATCAAAGACCGCGAGACCCGCACCGACCTCGCTCTTGGTCGTCGTGATTACTCTGGACAACCCTGGGTTGGAAGGCGATATCCAGACCGCAGGATCATCTCCATCCTCTCCATTTTCCTCCGTTTCATACTTCGGATAAACCACTTGGAAGGCACAAGTGGGACCTGCCCAGCCGTCCTCGCAGACGCAAGTGTTGGGGCCTTCGCACGTTCCATGACCACTGCAATTGTCTGCGCAAGTAATCTCCGCACAATTCTCTCCTGCAAATCCAGCGAAGCACTGGCACGTCTCAAATGGGTACGAGCGCGTGTGTGTGCGTGAAGGGCAGAAGCCGGAGCCAGAACAATTATCGAGAGACTCGCACGTTGGGGCGGTACAGTCGTCGCAAACAAATTGGCGAGGAGTAAAACCCGTATTGGGAGCGAAGGTCGACGTGGGGTCGAGGTTGGAGAACACGTTCTCCAATGAGCTAATGCCAAATCCAGTGAGTTCGTCCGACTCGATGGCATAGGCGATGGCACCAGAAGGGAACTTGGAGCCAATCACTCCTTGGTATATTGCCACATCGTTGAGTTCATAGTCGCCCACGCCGGCAATTTCGACTTGCTTGATTAGGTTGTGGACGTTGTCATAAATATTGATGTGGTCGGCGAATACGACTAGTAGATACTCTTCATAGAGGCCATAGTATGTAGTAAGGCCAGATACTGCCTCGTGTGTCGAAAATAAAGCCTCGACAGTCGGAGGCGCAGTTGATTCGGCAGCTCTGAATGCGTACACATTGCCGTCTCCGCTTGCAAAAAGCACAGTGCTGGAGCCTTGTGAGACTGTGCAGCCTTCAGCTTCGATTGGGACTGGTGCAGTGAAGACCTGTACCGACGACAAATCAGTTTTGACGAGTTCTGGGCAGAAAGGAGTGGGACATACCTCGAGCACATGGACGCGGTCGCTACCATCTTGCAAGAGATAGACCTTAACAGCTTTCTTGCCAAAGATGTAGATATACTGAGCACCACTCGGCGCTCGCCACCCGCACATGGCACTGTAGTCTCCCCAGACCTTTGTACGTGCACTCTCCAGCTCTGAATTTGTCCCCACATCGAAAAGTCGCAAGTAAGAGTCGGATTGGGCAAGTGTGGTAATCCAGTCCTTTCCAGCAATCGAGTAGACAACCTGGATCAGTTTTGTCCGACCGGTCTTGTGGACAATTGGATTGGGCAAAGTGTCATTGGAAGCCAAGGCTACATCCCAGGTGGTAAATCCACCAGTCGCCGCTCCATCATTGCCCACAAGTAGGACATCTGAACGGTTGGTGCTCGGCGTAGGATAGAACCATGCCACCTTGTCCGATGCTATCTTTCCCGATGTCGCTATCGAGACGTTTAAAGAGGTAGGAGACTGGCCAAAAACTAGCGACGCGGATAAGATGAGGCCGAGTTTGCGCAGCAAGGAACTCCACATTACTGCGGTAGAGGGGTAGGAAGCTCTGGGCAATTGGTGACGAACCTCTCCGCTTCATGCTGAAATATAAGGGCTGCGGTTTCCTCTTTCCGATGTAGACCTGTCAGAAACATCCTCGGATGTGTCAAGGTAGACTCACCATGCAGGCGAACGTGCGCAATGGTCGTGTGGTCAGGGTGCCGAGAGAAACGCCAAGCCTAGTTACCATAAGCCCAGCATGTTGGTGTTGATGATTCCTCCACTTACCGGCTGGGGAGTGTAGCGGCAACGCACCCTCCTAAAATTAGGGGGTGTTCGATCCCCGGTATAGCCTTTCTTTTCTCTTCCTACATAGCCCCCGCGAGAACGGCCACGAACAGTATTGCGTCGGGGGTTTGATGCGAGCGAGCTTCTGTATGTAGAGCATACAGATAAGATGATTCGTAATGTTTATTTGAGAAGCGTACGATCACGCGAATCTCGGTTAAAGTTATTCGGTAAGGGCGGACGAAATGGTATCCATGTGGGGAGCAGTCAACCGCCGAGGCCGGCGTGCCACTTGAAACTGCACCCGCAGTGGAGGCCAGAGCATCACCAGACACAAGTCGTTGGTCGGGTCCAATTCATAAAATATATTACAATCTAGCTAGCTAGGTGGACATATGACGCGGAATCCTGACACTCGCGAGTGATGCGGAATGTCCATGAGAACGCTAACCGTATTTCCTCTACCAAAGATCCCATTTGTGGCTCATGGTACGGAAACTATGGCGATCAACTCTGGTACACTTGGCCCAGATTCCTGCTGCGGTAATCCCAATGTGCCGACAGCAACCCTCTGTTGCCAACAAGTGAGGTATGATCACAATGTGAATCCGAAGATATCTGCTCAACCCATCTCTGGAGGTCGCCCATGTGACTTCGAAAGGGTGTACAGTCTGAGCAGTATCGACTTGCGCGTCCACCCCATAGAGCAGCAGCGCGCCTCCTCTCCCAAGGGCTCCATGAATGAAACCCATACACCATGTTCAACCAGCTACTCCATTCTCCCGCAAATGGTTCTGCGTTCCTTCCCTTCAGGCGGCCCAACCATGGCGGCAGGCTCTGACGTTCCTGCTTATATCCATTGCATTCCTTGCGTCTACGCCTGCAGCGGTCATTGCGACCTGACATCTTGAGATGGAGAACCCTGGCTTAATACCAGGAGAGCCACCTGGAACGAATAATGCCGTCGCGGGAAATAACAGTAACCTTGAGAAGAGTTGAATGACTATAAGGGCTTCCCAACCCTCTCTCAGGTACCGCGGTCCAAGGTCCCCATCAGCGCGGCGCGGCGGGCGAAAACGATCAGATGCACCGAAGTAGTGTCCCGCCAAATGGTAGTTATTTACGGTGGTTTGTACTTGTGATCATACCCTTCATGTGGTGCGTTAGAAGGTGCCTAACTAACGGACTGTCGTGCGCATAATTTTGGTCAGAAGATTTGTTTTAGACTACCATTGCAACGAAATAACCCACACTAACCCCAAAGAGCGGGATACAGGCACTGGACTTACCTCTAATACTCATTTTTTCCGCAGAACACTAGGTCCAGATGCAAATAGGATTCCGATCGCGCCTTTGTCGGAGTTTCGGAGTTGGAAGAGCGTATCAGGAGCTGGATAAACTGTAGGCGGTGGAGAAGATAGAACTGCAGTAGTGGCTGTACTTTTTGGTGGGATAACCCGAATGTAAAGGACATTTAAAAGTATGGCGATCGCCCTTTCGTGCTTGCTTGCGATATGCATAATGTGCTTCAAGATAGGTGGTACTGCCCGCAGGTTCCCAGTCTGTTATATACAAATCTGATGAGATGGGCAATGTCCGAGCACCCTAAAATACTTACGCAGATCAAGGATATCGAACGTCACTCTCGGCCTGGGCTTACTTAAGATACATA
>Ga0307515_10014159_pt1 | contig 14826 bp, 21 predicted proteins | sample 17_EM_MG_FD_194513 | JGI IMG/M metagenome (GOLD analysis project Ga0307515, IMG submission 194513) | Populus trichocarpa ectomycorrhiza microbial communities from riparian zone in the Pacific Northwest, United States - 17_EM | ecosystem: Host-associated > Plants > Roots > Unclassified | place... | reverse complement strand
ACCAGCCGAAAAATGTTCGGAATGGGCGAGCTCAACTCTGCCATGAGGGGCACTCTCATGCAACCCATTTTATTCGATCGTGTCCAGGTCGTTGATGATGATATCGACTAGGTGGACCTTACAAAGGCCGGGAAACGTTCTTATTCCCTTGGCAGGTCAGCTTAGCCCAAGCTCTCGTCCAAGCGAGTTGCTTTCAAGGACGATATCGATGACGACCTCTGGGTTTTTTCCATAAGTGATAAGTGTTTGCTCGCGTCCGGAACAATCCACATTGTCAGTACAATACTAGTTTGTGTCAATTGATTGTGTCAGTTTGTTATAAACTATTCAAAAACCGCGACGCAGGCGGAGTCGGGGACCGGCGCCCTGCGCCGTTACGATCTGTAATTACTCAATTCCAAGAAGGCACCGAATGAACGAAGAGCTTGTTGTCTTCCTACGGCGGGTTTCACGACGCCCATTCAACGGCGCATCTATTTCACGTCCACTTCCACGGGAGCAATGAGGCACCGCCGGCGATTCTCGTTCTAGTAGCACGCCGATCGGAAACGATAATTGACCGTTAACATAGGTGGATTACTCCCACGAATTAGGGGGGAGGGAGACAAGGCGTAACTGGGAAAGGAAAAAAAGTACACAAAGGGCGGATATAAAACAATTGGAAGGGTAACCCGTGCCCAGGGGGCAAAGTGGAGGGCGAGAGGAACAAGTTCAGAAGCAGGCAGAGTCTACGGACGAGTGCAACTTTCACCGCTTCTCGTTGACCCAGAAGTGTAGCGCCAAGTAGCTGGCAATGGTGAAGATCGCTATGAAGATTCCCAAAGATCCTATATCCGGCCACCAGAACGCTTGTGCCCTGAATCCGAACATCGACAAGATTGTGGCGGCGGGTACATCGATCTCGACACCGAACTAGAACGGATCGGTAAACATTTTGTTCCGACATATTGAACTGAGACACTGACCTTTGTTTCTTTCAACTGTAAATACTTCAGCTCGTTCACCGCAAGAGCCTCGTAGGCGGCGTGGAAGAAGGAAGTGGTAAGCAACCACTGCAATGATGCTCCAAGGATGTCCTTGTTGATCAACAATCCAGTGAATAACAGGCTAGAGAAGAAACCGAGTCTCAGCGACAATCCCGGGAAAATAGGACGAGGAAACTGAGGTACTCACTTGTACAACATTAGCAGGGTTCCGGCCAAACTCGCGACGGATGTGCTTTCGAAGATGATGGAAACAAGGAGAACAGCAGTAGCGGTGGCGAGGTTGAACAAAACCAGGGTCAACATGAACTTCCAGTATACTGCAACCTCAGGGACGAGACCAATCAAGCCGTACACGATGCCACCAAATAGTAGGGGCGGAACAACTCGAAGGGGAAGAATGTCGAAGAGAACCTTGGATGAGAAGTAGGTGAAGGAAGAGTAGTATCCGTTTGACCTAAGGACCGAAGCTATCAGAAACTGCAAGATGGCCCGAAACTCTATTTCTCACCTTTCTCGCATGAATAGCAGCCGTTCATTCGCGAACAACCCGAGAGTGGTCAAGGAAGAGAATCCAAACAGAGCAAGAATGAAGAAGAAAACACCTATACGCAAGAGATCAGAAAATGATCCGGGCACGGAACAGGCCAGTGGTACTCACCAAGGCGGTTCTGGAAGCCTCCGATCGTGTTTGGAACATTATGGTAAAACAATCCACAGATCACTGAGAAAGTTATCAGCTTCAAATCCCATCCTGCCCGAGTCAAATGGGGGTAGCACGTACGTGCGAGAGCAATTGACGAAATGTAGTGCGCCGCCAAGAGGGCAGGGTCCCTGTACAAGTTCTTGAACGCCCTTCCGCTAAGAATCCTGAACTGCGTTCCCCAACTTGCGCGTTTCCTACCCCTCAAAAGCGAGCTCTCAACCACGACATCCCTAGTCTCACCGCCCTCTGTTCCGTTCCCGTTGGCACCGCTGTGCGCAGAAGCTCGCACTTCCTCTGTCTCGTTCTTGATTTCCTCAGCGATATCGCTGTTCGCGTAAGCTTCTACCAGTGTTGTAAGTTGTGGTGTCAGGGGTGGAGTATCCGACTTTTGAGAACTGAGAGAAACAGCATCCATGAGTTGGGAGGTCTTGCGCTTGATATAACCAGTGGCAATGTCCATAGAGCCGGCGACGGTGGAGTGACCACTGGGGGGTCGGACGGAAAGCTGATGACCCAGTCCGTTCTCTTCGTCCCGGAAGTTGGTATCAGAGGTCGAGGCAAAGGATCGCTCGGCACCAGGAGAATCTGGCGCGGAGGAGTCCCCAACGACCTCAGGGGGTGGGGCAGCCTTCATAGTAACGTCAACTATACACGACAGGATACTGTCAGGACTTGATTAAGAGGCCAAATTCTGAAGAATGTACTCAAGTAATCGGCGATATTGAATCCGGGCGGACAAGGCTGACCGATCCGCTCAATGTAATCATGGCATTTCGAAAATTCACCAGAGTACACAGCCTTTCCGCGCGCGAGCAAGACAAGGTGGTCGAACATCGCGACGATGTTGCTGCGAGGCTGGTGGATAGTGAACACCACAGTGCGGTTGTAATCGCGGGCGAGGGAGGTGAGGGATTCCACAACGTTGTACGCGTTATACGCGTCCAGGCCGCTGGTCGGTTCGTCAAGGAACAAGATCGAGGGACTGGTGACGAGTTCGCAAGCGATAGAAACACGGCGTTTCTCACCACCAGAGATAGACCGTTTGCCTGTCGGGGTGGTTGAGCACCGGGGACGATTACTCACGGGATCAACTTACCAGAAGACCCAATCGTCATATCCTTGATCCCCAAAATGCCCAGTTCCTGCATAGTTTCCAGTGTCCTGTACTTCTTCGCCTCCAGACTCATCTCCCTCGGAAGCCTCAACAACGCCGAATACAGGACCGTCTCATAGGCGGTAAGTGTGGGCATAAGCGTGTCCTCCTGATCGACATACCCCACAACCTTCCTGAACTCGCTATCCGACACTTCGCGTCCGTTGACAAGAGTCGTACCGGTGACAACACCTCTCTTATCCTTCCTCGCGAGGATATCCAAGAAGGTCGATTTTCCAGCACCCGATGCGCCAATGATAGCCATGACCTGGCCGGGCTTGACGCGCCCCGATATACCGTCGAGAATTTTACGGTTACCGAGCGTGTACGATATGTCCGAGAAGTGGAGAGAAGTGGGAACGTGGTCCGTCATGAGCTTCGCAGCTTCGCTCTCCGGCAGCTTGATACCACCAAAGTCACCTGATCCTGCTCGGCCGGCATACCAGAACACTGGAATATACATCGTAAGGCTGGGCCGGACGTTAGTTAGTATCATACGTACCAACAGTGCTGAGAACAACCGCAAGACTACCCCCAGCGATACTGACAGCGATCCAACGTCTGTTATCCGGCTTGGGCGGGCTGACGTAACCCGGGACCTGGGAATAGTGCAGACACTCGCCACCTTCGCAATTGAGAGTAATAAAACCATCACCGAAGATGTCGTTGATGAGTTGATTCATCGCAGGCTCTTCGAACCGACATCCGGCACCAGTCCTGCAGCTGAAAGTAGCGGGACCCTTGATTTCCTCGGTCAGGAAGTCGCCGATATCTGTACGCAGTTAGGAATATATCGATATTTTGGTGTACAGCGTCAAAGCTTACCAACGCTACCGTCTTCACCACAGATAAACCGCCCAGGAACGCAGCTGCACTTGATGTTGTCACATGCATACAGTGTTGTATTGTAGTCGTAGCCAGTCTTCCGGGTAGATTTACACGTGTCAAGTGCGCAGTAGAAAGACTCGACTTGAGCCGTCCAGAACTGGAAGTCACATGTGGTATCATCACCATCACAAGAGAAGGTAACTTGTGGGGGCCGACCAGGAAGCATGTCCAGAATTTTGCGGTCTACAGGAACTCATGAGGGTGGAACATAGGAAGTGGTAGGTGGGCTTACTGGTAACGTCACAGAACTGGTGGTTGTTGAACACCGTTTCACCTCCTTTGTAACAAGTCATCCCCCCCAAATCGTCTTCATCCTCTTCGTCAAAAGGTGACGTGTCGGGCTGTCCACGCAACGGGAAGGCTTTGCAGGACTTGTCGGATTGACAGACTAGGGAGACGCGTGAGTTCGTGCAGATACCACAAAGGAGGTTAATAGCTACATACCATTGCAGTTGATACCTCCCCACCCTTCCTTACATTCGCACTGTTTACCATCTTCCCTCAACCTTCGTTTATCACCGTCGGCGAGCGAGTCGCACTCTGATCACAAGTCAGGATACCGCACTACACGACGATGGGAGATAGCGCACGAGGCACCAGGCAATCAATCCCGCCCCATCCCGGAGGGCACTTGCACTGCCCATCGTAGGGGTCACATTCTCCATATTGGCCACACTTGAATCTGGGTAGACGGCAGTTGAAACACGGCGGGCACTTGTCTGTGTTGCGGAAGCATCCCGGGTCAGGATTCCGACACTTGGTCGCAGGGTGACATGCGGATTGTTCGTACCTTTGGGTGGCGTCAGGGCATTGAACCCCTAAGTAATCATTAGTGTCGCACAGGTAGATTGGAGCAAGTCCGGAGTAGAAACTCACAGTGAAGTCAGAGCCAGAAGGGTCCTGGGCAAAGTTCCGCCATCGAGTGGTGTTCCTTGAAGCCAAAGCGAGCGGTGGTTCTAACAGTACAACGAGCGCGACGAGGGCAACCGGTAATGAGAGTCGTCCGAACGACATGGCCGTTGAGAAATAAGAGCTGACCGAGTTCGACTGGGATGGCGAGCTCGGTCGAAGAGAAGGAGAGAGATTGACTTCCGGAGTTGATCGCGACAGCCGCAGCCGCCACGTTCGCCCGGCGAAGCTTACCCCGCAAAAGCACTGACTGGGCATGAGCTTCGTTCAAGACTTGGCCCTGCTCGCGACAGCTTGGGGCCACGTATTCCTCGCACCGTATACTAAGGTCGAGGAGAGTTTCAATTTGCACGCTATCCACGACGTCCTAATGTACGGCATCGGTCCAGACGCCGTGCAGAAGGTGAGTGGTAACTCTGACCTCTAGGTCATCTTTCTTTCTGAAATTTGTTGCTATCAAGTATGACCACAAAATGTTCCCCGGGGCGGTCCCGAGGACGTTTATTGGGAACGTTTTACTCGCTTGGGTGTCCGCACCCGTCATCAAGATCACTGCTTCTTTGGAGCTCATCGATTCGAAAGTCGACCTCCAAATCGTAGGCGAGTACTTTACAATGTCCTGCTCTTTGTCGGATCATCAACTGAGCCTACACCTTGTAGTTCGGCTGGTTCTCGCGACTATCAATGCCTTTGGTCTGATTCTCGTCCGCCGAGCCGTGTCTCGCTGGTTAGGTCGGCCAACAGGATTCATATGGACCTTGCTCACCTGCACGCAATCCCACCTACCATTCTGGATGGGCAGGACACTGCCAAATATGTTTGCGTTATTCCCTAGTACGTGAATACGCCCCCCACGAGCTGCAGTTTCCTGACCCCCTGCCTGATACTAGCCAACGTTGCCCTTTCATTCTTAATACCCAACGCCCCAGCACGCACGCTTCCGACGCAATCAAGGCTGCTCGTCGCAATCTCTCTGCTCGTGTTTACTGGTGTTGTCTTCCGCTCTGAAATTGCTCTCCTGCTGGCCCCGATCGCCATGTATGCAATGATTTTCGTAGTCCCACCCGTTCAGTTGATCAAGAGGGGCACCATTTCTGCCGCACTCTCAATAGGTAAGGGGGGTCACCAGTCCGATCTGCTACACGTTATTTGACGGAAAACCAAGGACTTTCGATCCTTATAGACTCTTATTTCTGGGGTCAAGATCTCCTTTGGCCGGAACTGTACGGAGTCCACTTTAATGTTTACCAAGGCAAAAGTTCTGAATGGGGTGTAAGCTCTTAATCCCTTCGAACTTTCATTCCTCTGATGCGGTCATTCAGGTTTCCCCCATTCATACGTACTTTGTGGAACATCTGCCCAAGTTACTCCTTTCGTCAACTTTGCTTGCAGCTATAGGCTTCCTTGTGGACAGTCGCCTGAGCGCACTGGTAGTCCAAGCTTTGTCGTTCGTGATCTGTCTCAGCTTCCTTGGCCATAAAGAGTGGAGGTTCATCATATACGTCGTCCCACTGCTAAACGTCGCCGCTGCCAGGGGTGCCCGTGCTCTGTCAGTCTCCCTTTGTTCTCTCCCTTCGTCCTCTCTGGGAGCCTCTTTTAAACTGATTGGCATGTAGGGTCTCGCGGCCGAAGGGAACACTATTTGGGAGGTTCTGCTTCGCGGCATTTGTGGTGATGCTGTTCGCAAATTCGGTCTACACTCTAATCTACACATATGGATCCATGGAGAACTACCCAGGAGGCGCTTCTCTCGTTCGATTCAATGAACACTACAAAGATGTCGACAATGGTATATCTCCCATTCTCCCACTGAAGTTACCTGCTGAGCTTCCGCCAGTGCATGTGCATATATCAAACTTAGCAGCACAATCAGGCGCTAGTCTATTCCTTCAAACTCACTCTGCTCCATATCACCGTTCTCTCCCCATCCCATCTTCAGGGCTGAACTGGACGTACGATAAGACCGGGAACCTCACGACCCACTCTCCGTCTCGATTTACCCATCTGATTGCCGAGGCGTCAGAACCCACCCCATGGGGATGGAAGAAAGTGGACTGCATAGAAGGGTTCGACAGGTGGTCTCTGAATCCCGGTGCTCTGAAGAGGAACATGGGAAGGGTTGATTTTGGGACTTTGCTGAGGGTATCTCGACAAATTCTGACGAGAAAGATGAGCGATAAGCTCTGCATCCTCGAGAGATCTTAGAATCGGCTTTTTTGACTCTACTTAGACACAATAAAAATGCCGTGTTCCACTGGACGTTGTACGCCTTGGCCGAGGTAAGAATCGATTTAGTCCCTGAGGATCAATGTCGTTGGTAAAGTGTCCTGCTCCTGCTGTCACCTTGGTCTCTCGCCCGACAACCCCAAACCGTCTTTCCCCCACCAATTTTATCCCAGCCCTCACCTCATTGCGACCTCTATCATGTCTGGGAGTCGTAAGGTCGTAACAGGGGATGGATTTTTTCCAGAAGATTCGTCTACTGCACCACCACTCACACAATCCATTCGCAATGCGCAACAGACAGAGGTCACAACGCTCAAAAACCAGCTTTTGAAGTCTCACGGGCGACCGCCATGTACATATTTCTCCCCTCTCTCATTCTCGCCTCCGAACGGTGGCTAAATGTTCTGATCTCCGCTGCGTTTACATCGTCGTACACGATCTCTTGGTGCCACAGGGTATGGGGAGAACGGGCAGCCAATGGGGGAGGCATTCGTCATCGGTATCGCTGGTGAGTCCATCCCCAGTAACACTGAATGGACAAGACAGCGTAAGCCTCGTGTGCTCACCAACGAAATTGAAATTTCGTAGGCGGTTCCGCCAGTGGAAAGGTACAACCAGCTCGATGCCCATGAATATCCATACCAAAAACATTCGTTTCGGCAGACCCACGTCGCACGTCAAATCGTCCAGGAGCTAGGGTCCATCCCTACCGTCATCATCTTATCTCAAGTTCGTTCCCTCCCTCAAGCCCGAAACCCTACTACTCGTTACTCACATCATGTCCCTCGACAGGATAGCTTCTACAAGAGACATACTCCAGAAGAACTTGAATTAGCTTTCAAGAGTCTGTACGACTTCGACCACCCAGATTCTGTCGACATGCCACTGTTCGCCGCCGTACGGTCAGATTTGGTGATTCAAAGGTCAAGGTCCCGCTGATTGGGCTTCTCTTTAGTGCTTGGCGGACCTCAAAGCGTGGCGGCAATCGAATATACCCATCTATTCCTTTACGGAACACCAACGACTAGATGAGACCAAGTATCTGTATGGGGCTTCTATTATCATCAGTGAGCATGAAGTACTTTTCTTCGATTTAACGCGTCTGACCCGTTTCCCAGCGGAGGGAATCCTGGCACTACATGATCAGAAGATGAGAGACTTATATGACCTCAAGGTCAACCGCGCCTAGCTAGCTCATCCGAACGTGCACTAAACCTCACGATACAGATTTTCGTACAATGCGATTCCGACCTCATGCTTGCGCGACGGATCAAACGTGACGTTGCGGAACGCGGTCGAAGCGTCGAAGGTGTCCTCGACCAGTTCGCCTCTCTCCCACCATCAACGAGTATTCACCACTAATGCCGATTGACAGGTACCTGCGGTACGTTAAGCCATCATTCGACAACTTCGTTGGTCCAAGCGCCAAGTACGCCGATATCGTCAGTCGCATCCATTTTTGTCATCCAACTCGAACTCACAAGGCAATATGCCTCCGGCTATAGATTGTGCCTGGGTCTAACAATGTGGTTGCCATCGAACTGATCTCCACGCACGTCCGCCGTGAACTTACGCATCGCGCTCGGGAATTCCGGTGCAAGATCACGGGTGAAATCGGACGGAACCCCTCGACACTAAATCCTTCTCAAGTAACGGTAGAACAGTTGCCGAACCTCCATGTCGTTTCACAGACACCACAACTTCAGGTACTTTGTTGCGTTGCGCATAACCGGTTTGATGCTGAAGCGCAGCAGGGTATCTACACCACATTAAGGGACAGGACAACTCAACGACGAGATTTCATTTTCAACGTCGACCGTTTGGCAACATATCTTATTGAGAGAGCTCTTGAGCTCGTCCCCACCGGTCGTAAAACTGTGACTACCCCTGTCGGTGTCGATTACGACGGGCATTCAATAACTCCAGTGGGAATTCCATCCGTTGCGTGTTTGTCCATACTGAGCGAGGCACAACAGGAAGTGTGTGGCGTCACTGTCCTACGATCGTAAGTGTATAGGTTCGACGCTCAGGACTGTCTCGTTTATATTGTACCAGCGGTGGGCCCCTCGAGAAAGGCATGCGCCGCGTCCTTCGAGATCCTACTGTTGGATCTCTCCTGATCCAATCGGACGACAAGAGTGGCGAAGCGATATTGCTTCACTCGATGCTGCCCATTTCTATCCGCGAGCGCCATCGTGCCGAGGTGACTTGGGTATTCTTGCTCGATGCTCAGGTCTGCCCACCCTCTATACCCAGTGTAGATTACGACTCACGCTTGTAACCGCAAATGTAGATAGTAACGAGTGCCTCCGGAATCATGGCCATCCGTTTCCTCCTCGATCACGGCGTACGAGAGGACCGTATCATCTTCGTCACCTTCCTCGTCGCACCTCGCGGAGTGCGCGTCCTCAACCGCCTCTTCCCAAAGGTTAAGATTGTCACAGGTAGCGCCGACCCAACCATCACGCCAGTCTGGGTTCCTGGTGATGGGGATGAGAGTGGTCGAAAAGTCCTGTGTATCGAACCAGGGATGGGCCATATTGGTGCAATCACCCTTTGTCTTATTGCCGTTCGTCGCGTCTGACCTCGTCGTTCCAGGTGATCGATATTATCTCTGATTCCATCCTTTGGTTGTGGGCATGATGTTGAGGATTTTTGGTCGGCATACTCGTAACGCATGTACTTGTGCTTTGCCTGTATATCATCCCACCAAGAATTTTCATTTTCTCATTTATTCCACCACTACCCATCCCTATGTAAACCCCTGTACATGACCCGCAACAACACTTGGTGTATCCGCAGCTGCTGCTTGCTACCACAGCCACTGCCTGACATTCTCCATACTAACCCATGAGACCTCACTGTTGACTGTTTCACATCTTGATGCCAGCTACAAAGAGAGATCAGTAGGGCAATTGGTGTGCATTAGGAGTTACTTACATCCCCCACAAGTGTACCCTGAACATCTGGATGGGAGAGGTACTTTCGGCTGCTACAAATCAACATGCTCTGCCGGCACCGGCTGAGCATGACATTCATCCTCCGCTCATTGTTCAAGAAACCAAGTCCCCATGATCTAACAAGGGAAATGATGATGTTGTCTGCTTCATTTCCTGGATAAAACATGTTGAATTGGAGTACATCAACATGTAGTAGGGACTTGAACATACCTTGGAAGGAGTCCACATTAAAGCACCTGTCCTCCCACTCCATCCTCTCTTTCTTGAGCATCTGCTCAATCAAACTCCGTTGCCCATCATAGGGAGTGATGACTATTTCAAGGAAGTCAGAATTTATTCCATAGCCGAAGAAAAAGAAGCCCTTTACTTCGATATCCCCTTCTTTCTGATGCATACTTCTTGCAAATTTCAATGATTGTTTTAGCCTCCTTTCTGTTCTTGAAAATTATAAGAGTTAGTCAAAATTGAAGAACAAAAATATATTCACTAACAATCCAACTCTTTCCATCCTCTCCTTTCTCTTGCCATGCTGGGGTGACATCCACAAAGCGGCAACAGACATTTGACCCATTGGCATGGATGGTGCCCAGGGAATTATTGTACATCCTTTCAGATAGGAAATTCCCAACAAAATGAGGCATTCGATCTGGAAAACAAATATGTAAGGCTTGGAAAAGGGGTAGATATGGAGAAGCAAACATTGTGTGTCCAGGAACTTTGCATTTTCTCTGAGGTGGGGTATTTCAAAGACACTCTTGAGGGTTGGGATTTCCTCATGCCCATGGGGGGCCACTAGAGGCCTGGGTTAGATCAGATCACATGAAGAAAGAGTGAGATACACACATTGTTTGTCATCCCCAATAAAGATGATCTTCTGAAGTGAATTGTGAAACCTTGAGAGGGGGATAAGGTAATCCCCAATCTCAACCTGACTAGCCTCATCCACAATTAAGGTCTCTACAGGCACAAGCTCTGAGAAGCCACTCTTGACCACCTGATTACTGGACATCATACTGAGGGTACAGAGAATAACCCTTGAACCTTCAAGGGCCTCCCTTGTACCCCTCTTATCCTCCTCAAAGTTATCTGAACAGATAACCTTGTCCTTGATCATGGCATAGAGATGATCATGCCTAGAATTGCAATTGGATTCACAATGACAATGGGAGGGGATGCCACCCACCATTCATAGATAAACTCTCCTGATACAAGGAGTCTGAAATCCTTGAACTCACATGAGTATAACTTTTCTGCGATATTCTTCACAGCAATGTTAGATTGAGCAACAACCCAGATGGTCTCTCCCTCAGTCTCTTGAATAATGGTGTTCACAATGGCAGCAATTACTGTGGTCTTTCCTGCAGACAAATTTCAGCCAAACAGATAAGCTGGTATATGAAATCCAGACCAGATCCAGGTGGACCAATAAGGACAGTAATCCTATTCTCATTGTCAAGGAGGAGTGCTGCACCAGCTGCATCTTCCTGGGACTTATTCAAGTGTCTGTAAATGAAATCAACTTCAAGTGGTTCCCTTGGACGAGGGTGGATAGAGTGTGGCCATGGGAGAGTATGAGGGTCTGGATTGTACCAGATAAGGCGAAGGAATGGGCTCTGGAAGAGTTCTTTGGGGTTGTGGATAGCTTTGACTATGAGCTGGTAGCGATTATCATCTGCAGCACTTGACTCCTCCTTTCCAGCTGTCATGATGTATTTGATGTCCTTTGAAGTAATAGTTTCCTTGTTGACCAGGGCAATTCTTGAAATCTTGCCTGCCACCATGGACACCTTCCCTTGAAGAACAGAGCCATCATGGAGATGAATTTCAAGCATCTGCAAATATATTAGCTTTTACAATAAAGGTTTGGCCAAAAACAGACCTTTGCAGTTGCCCTGATCCTATTGGAATATCTGACAGAGGAAACAAGGAGATTGTGGCCATCAACCTCAATGAATCTCTCAACATCATTTCTGATAATATCAGGCTTGAGAACATCCATCTGAGCATCATTCTTGAATATGTTGGTGAAGAAGGTGATATGCTGGGGGCTAGGGTAAGTCACAGCAGGTCATACACAAAGCAAAACAACATACATCATCACTGAGTGAGACTGTCTCAAAAGGTAGGACAATCCTGAAGCTGGAGCGAGATCCACTCCTGTTCACAACATGGCAAGCAGCCCAGGCTCTCAAAGCAATGTTGAAGACATGTTTGAGGTCCTCGAGATCACAGATCTCAGAGGAAAAGACCTCAATAACATTCTCCTCGTTGATAGTCGAAGAGCCCAAGACAGAGATCACAGCGGAGGTGGTGTGTGGTTTGTATTTCCCTTTGGGGATAATGTCATAGACCTCCTTAGCTCTGAGGGTGGGGAGGGTTGCAGCGAGGGAAGTGATGAGGCGAGGTGCGCTGAAAGCATATTTCTTCAGACTGGGTTTGAGGAGGATGGAATCAGCGAGCATCGACGGGGCCTCTGTGACAGTGGTGTCCTGGAAGGAGACGATGAGGATTCTCTTTTGGGTGGAAAGCGCGAGGGCGCATAAGTCTCCAGTAGTCGGGTCGTAGCCACTCGCGAGGCCAATCGCGCGGTCGGCGGTTGATGTGAATCCGTCGAGGATCTCGAGATCTAGTTCCCCGATATCGACCTTGAGGTACGGGAGACGTTTTGCCGGCTCTAGATAGAGGTTGGGGTGTATGTAGTCCATTGGTAGGGAGGCGGAAGAGTGCTGGGAGCTGGTGGGTTGCGAATGGGTTGATATCGATGTGGACGGAAAGAAGACAATCGATAAGGCGTCTCCTTTCCGGTCCGAGTCGAAACCCCGAATATGGGAATTCGCGCGCCTACAAACCGATGGAACAATGGTAGACGTCTTGGAAAGCGGTAAAGATACTGGGGGAGGGTCTTTAGACATGCACGAAAGCACACAAAGGAAGGACAAGGAGCGATCAAGCTCTCGCGATCCCGCCACACTTCGAGCCACCCCAGCCACACACGACGTCGTTGTTGTTTTACACTGATCACGGAAGGTCGAAACTTGGAACGAGATTATATTTCGATAGCTAGGAGCGGTGGAATATATCATATACACGGTAGGGGTCAACAGAGTGAGCATCTTCAACGTGGAGGCGGGCGGGCGTGTTCGAGAGATACGATGAACTTGACCCGCGTTGGATCGCGCTGAGATGTGCGCGGGCCGCACAGTTCGTCTGAGTGGTTGCGGTACTTTGTGAAGAGAGACTGTGCGGAGCCTCTAGATCTTCGTCGACTTCCACCACAGGAGGAAGAGGTGTGGTACGAGTTGACGAATTGGAGAGTTGGATGGGTGAAGACAGCCTCTTCTCAGTGCGTCGATCATGGGCCCGCGAAACATGCAACCCAGAACCACACCTAGCGGAGAGTCGCAAGAGACTGAGAAGAATTCCAAACCCCCGCAATGCGGACGGCTTGCGCTAGAGGGAGTGGGCGGCACGTTCCCGAGCAAATTTCAGCCTTGTTTCGCAGGTCTCCCTGGATGCTCAGAGCCCGCAACTGCGGTGAAGACTCAGTGGGATGGCATCATAAGTCACGGAGCACACGCCGGCTGCGGAATTATTTGGCATAAAGACATAAGCTTGTCAGGCGCGACCCGGAGATCATGACGTACGCAACCAGGATTTGCGTTAGTCGAAGAGTGTAACAACCGGGGGAGGCGAGCAGTGGGAGATCGTGGTGGAAACGGAGAGAAAACTGCCAAGGTCTCGCAATCACTGCTCGCAAATAACCGCGCAACTATGAATAGGGGCGATGTCAATCCAACTATCCGTTTGTCCGCAGTTGGAAGCGTCTTTTCGAAGGCGCATTGGACATCAGCACATCATGCAACCAACGTCAATCGGCACGCGGCGGGCGCAGGGCGGAATGAAAGGCGAACGCCCGAGTGTGCGGGGATAAGGTTGCGAATGTCTTGTATGACAGAGAACATAACGGCCCACCTCGGCCCATGCGCTCGCATCGTGGGCGTTCCTGAACCACGTTCCTGATCACGTCGTCGCGATGGATGAAAGTTGCGATGGATGAAAGCCACGATCCCAAACGGTGATAAAGCGAAAAGCCCGAAGCACTTAGCACGAGGCGTGGCTCGTTACTTACTCTGTAAGGCGCCCTAGAACGAGAGGACGGCACGAGGTCGAGCCGAGGCACGGCGAGCGCAGTTGAAAAACATGAGACGATCATTTCGTACTCGGTCAGAATTTTTTGTCCAAACGGATGATTGCAGATCAGATTCAGAATCAGATGAGTGGGCTCTGAGCCAAGCACGTGCCTTGGGCCTAAGTCAAACGGAAGCAATGGATTGGGTTCGCGGCACGTCACTCGCCCCCTTATTTCCCCCCTATTCATCTCACTTGGCGCGGTGTGCAGTGTGACAGGACATAGAATTTGTTCTTTGGGTGGGAGTGGATAGGGACCAAATGTCCGAGTCCGAATTTGGTACTCGAGAGCTTCTGATCTTAACAGGTGCAAACAAAATCAGCGCCCGGTGTCGTTTCCGGCCAACAAAATCACGACAGACATCTGTTGGTCTAGAATGATGTATAGGTACAAATACGTACAGAGGTAGTACGGTAGGATGCAGGGATGATGTTGCTGAGAGAAAATATGTCTAAGCCCTGAGAACGAGACGAGCCAGCAAAATAGGACAAGAAGGCGAGGCAGAGTCCATCAGTGAAGTTGGCAGGGTAATTAAAAGCGAGTGAGATGACTAATGAACACGTTAGGTGACAACAGACTGAATGGCCGCTGCGGATGCAAGAAGGTGAATGATTGTGGGGTATCCAAGTATCAATGGGAGGTGGAAAGCACGAAACCAGTGTAGAACTCGGGCTGAATTACATCAGAAACAGTGTAGCATGGGGATGGGGAATGCGCAGCAACCAAAATTGTCAAAACCAAAAAGGCAAATAAATACGTCCTGAAAAATGTGTATGTTATATGCAAAGAATGTCCGTTGAGTTCGCAGGCGC
>Ga0307515_10014158_pt1 | contig 14826 bp, 6 predicted proteins | sample 17_EM_MG_FD_194513 | JGI IMG/M metagenome (GOLD analysis project Ga0307515, IMG submission 194513) | Populus trichocarpa ectomycorrhiza microbial communities from riparian zone in the Pacific Northwest, United States - 17_EM | ecosystem: Host-associated > Plants > Roots > Unclassified | place... | reverse complement strand
TTGATTTAAGGAGTGTGTATCCAATAGTGGTATTTATTTATCGAAGTAGATTTGAGTCTCAATCAATCTAATTTTATTAATTTCAATATAAATGGATAGAACACCTCCATTGTATAGAGATTTTAGAATGAGACAGAGAAAATAAATAAATAAAGGATTGGATAGAAGGGAGAGCCGGGATTTGATTGAGAGGAAACGGTGCGTTCTACCGCTGGCATAAAATGGCAGGCATGCCTCTTGGTCTCTACTCTCTATAGCAGAAGGGCAAAGAATCAGCGAAGTTAGGGCCGGGCTTCCTCCCTCCCTCCCTCTTCAAACGCAACCTTCTTCTTTTCCTGTGACCGATAAATTAACCGGATTTTGTATCTGCAGTTTCGACCTCGTTTTCTCAAGATCTTCCTTTCTCGATTTTTTTTTTCTTATCTTTGCGGTTAACCAAAGTGCATACCAACTGTTCAACAATTTGCCTAAACGAATTTGTCTCATCACTCCTTTCCATTTCTCTAAACGCAAAGCAAAACAAATTTAAAGGACACCGACACTCCTTTATGAAGAGAGATGTTGAATAGAGTCTCAAGGCGCTGCTTTTGCACTGCTGCTGCTGCTCCCACAACACTATCGCCTTGGCTCTTTGTTGGGTTGGGAAATCCCGGCGAGAAATTCAAAGGAACTCGACACAATGCATGTATCAAAATCTCGAAGAACCCCGATGAGATTTAGCTTCTTTTACTATTTTTTTGACTCAAACTTGGATGGATGCAGGTGGGTTTTGAGATGATTGATGCATTTGCTGGGTCACTAGGGATTTCTATGAATATACCTCTTTGTAAAGCTCTTTTTGGAGAAGGTGGTTTTGTCCCAAAGCATGTCCTTGTGGTTCATTTCTTTGCTTCTTTTTGAAAAGATACGAACTTTATCTATGTGGAAGTACTAATACAGGTTTGGTAATTTCAGGGTTTGTTGGTGACGCACCTGTTCTTCTTGCGAAGCCTCAAACCTACATGAATCTGAGTGGTGAATCAGTGAGTGAATCATCCACATAATTTTCTTTTTCCATGGTATAAATTAAAAAAAAAGGTTCAATTTTGATGGATATTGCTTGTCTCTACTGTAATCAATAGTTTCTAGGAATATAAAATTTTTGTTTGGAGGAATTTAATTAATCTTCACATAACTTGTAGTATATATTTTTTCTGTTCAAATGCAGGCAGGACCGCTTGCTGCTTACTATAAGCTACCTCTTAATCGTGTTATTGTGGTAAGTTTGCTCTCATTATCCACTATTCTTCCCTTCACGGGGTACTGAAGGATGATGGAAGTATTTTTCTTTACTGATGTTGTCTAAGTTGTGCAACTATAGTTTCATGACGACATGGAGTTGCCATGTGGAGTGCTTCGACTTCAAGAGAAAGGAGGTCATGGATGCCACAGAGGGTATGGACCGTGAAGTCTTGTGTATTTATTCCCAGGATTAGAATTTGCAGATAGTCGTGTAAAGAATGTACGATTTCTTTTACTGAAAGAGCATGTTTGAGATAAATAGAAATGGTTGATGAGCACCATGTCAGTGCAACCTCCAAGAATTCAATTAAAAATGAAATGATGGACAGAGTATCATGGAGTGATAAAGCCATGCCCTGTGTACATTTGAAATAATATTTGTTTGCAATTTTTTATTATTATTTCAACTGCTGTTTGCGCTCTTGCAGTAGTTTTAAGTCCTAACTAAGGCTTTTAGTCTGGTTCCTCAGCCAATATTGATGTTGCTGTTGATGTGACTACAGGAGGCTGCATAATCAGTGGAGCTTTTATGGCTCAGGGTTAACCCCTGTTTTTTTTTTTTTCCAAAACATTTTTTGTGCTTTTGGAAGTATTGTGTGAGCATAATGTTTTATTCCTTTTCGTTAACCAGTTTGAAGAGTGTGATCAACCATTTTCGAGGGAACAGAGAATTTGCTCGACTAAGAATCGGTTAGTGTGAAACCTCAGTTGGCATTGATTTGCTTCCTAACTTCCTTCTAAAGGCCAAATCTCTTATCGTTCTTCTTAGGAATTGGGAGGCCTCCTGGCCAAATGGATCCCAAGGCTTTCTTGCTGCAGAAGTTCAATGCAACAGCTCGAGAACGAGTAAGTTTGTAGTTCCAAATTTTCATAATAAGGTTCGTTTGGATTTGGCTTATATTTATCTGTTTGTCATTGGTTCATACACATTTTTCTAGTTAGAATGGCATCTTTTCATTCCTCATGGTGTTGTGTGCTGTTGTTGGACAAGATTGATGCTGCCTTACCAGAGGGGGTTGTTGCATTAAGGTGCATCTTATTTGAAGGCTTGACAAGAACTGCAAGATGGTTCAACCAGGAACAGAAGTACAAGTATATAAGATCGGAAACCATGTCGACATAACAAACTCAAGGATTAGCTTTTTCTGACATTTACATGTAGAAGCGCCCCAATTCTTATCTAATGGGAAATCCTTTCATAATTGTAAGGTATATGTTTTCTTGAGCATTCTTTTGATAGTGTGATTGTATTATCAATATAACCAAACTCTTCCACCTTGCTCAAACAGTTTAGGGCCTTCATGTTCACTGGTATGCGATGAGGATTCCTTCTTTTGCTAGAAACATGAGTGTGTGAATCCTGCATTACGTGCGCCTGTGTGTTCCTCAGGTGTTTTCCTTTATTGTAGCTCAAGTGCTCACAACTCACCCACGATCCCTCTCCCTGAAGAGGATGTCTCGGGTTCAAGTTTTTCCTTGGTAACAAAAAAACAAAAACAGAATTGAATGTCTGTCCCCATTTTTTTTAGTCGACTGCCGCTTTGGGTTCCCTTTTCTTGTGTCGGGTAGGCCCAATATTTTTGTTTGATAGGAGGCCGGGCTCAATATATAGTTGGACCAACTCTCCCGACTTTTAAACTGAAATTAGGCCATCTTGAGAAAGGAAAAGAGCGGTCAGAAAACCGAGGGTCAATCCTTGACCTCGAAGTCTAATTTGAGTTGAGATTTATTTAAAACTGTTTTGTTTTTTAATCAAAATAAAATCATTTTAAGTTTTTTTTTTTTTTAAATATAGTTGGTGTTGATTGATGACCCGTGGGTTAACTTGCCGGCCAGGTGAACTCCTAGGTTAGGTCTAAGAGAAAAAAGGGTGCTTAATTTTGAATGTTTGTTGGCAGAAAATTTCAAAGTTGGGTTTCTTATCTTATATAATTTCTTTGGAAAAGCCTAACTGGATAATTTCTTGTAGTTTTCAGCTCTCGAGTCACCGTCCTTTGTAGTAGAAATTGTCGTGCTTGTCAGAAATTTATAAAAGCTAGCTGGTTACAAGATATATATGACCTTTAACAGGTTTCCCATGGTGCAAAAACTCTTGTCGTAGGTAGCATGCGTGCAACAAACAAATGCAGCTTCTTAAACCAAGGCAGAGCCCCGTCCCAATATTGCAGCCCACAACTTGATAGAAATCTGTGGAGTCATTAATTGGAATGTAAAATTATTCTTAGAAATTCATCTAGCAGTGTCGATCTTTTCACTTACAATATTGTTTGAATTTGATTTTGTTATTGATCAAATCAAATTTATATGACATAGCAGGTTCATCTATTATCTAATTAATTTGGTTCTAACATGACTGGATAATATATATATATATATACAACATATTCTAAATGATGTGGGGGAATCACTGTTTCCCTAAACACAAAATAGTAATCCACAATGTTTTTCTGTTTTTTTTCTTCCTAACTTTTTTCTTTTTTCTTTTTATTTTCGTTTTTTTTTTAAAATTACTTTTTTTTTCAACTTTCCTATTTTTTCTTTTTTTTTTCATTTATTTTTTTTAAAATTATTTTTTTTATTTTATTTTTTAAATATTGATATGATTAAAAAAAAAACATCAACCCCAAACCCTTTAGCAGACAAACCCTGGCCAACAACTATGGTTAGAAGAAGGATGTTCATGGTAACCTAAATTTATGTAGATGCAAGCATCACTCAATTAGTGAGCTACCAGAACTTCTGTGGCAGAAACACAAAGGAGAAGAGTGGTTATCACGTGCGCACCTCATTCCTAACTCCTCAAGATGAGGTGAGCCTGTGCGGGCTCCATTCTCGGCACTACTTCCTACTTCTTGGAACTATTACAGTCCCACTCGCACATGCACATCCACTCTCTCCGACTCTCGATGCTACGGAAAACAAACAAAAAAGCTCAATTTTTTCAAAAATAATCCTCTCATTAATTTCAGTGTTTTATTCTCTCCCCTCTCTCCTTGTTCTATCCAAGAAAAGAATCTGCTAGCTAGCTTATAGTTGCTAGTCAAAAGAAAATATGTCATGGAGTGGAGCCTGAATTAGGACTCTGTTCATAACAATGCATGGTTGTTCACAACTCTATCTCTATATGTTCTCTGCCATTTATTTGTTGTACAATCCATAAGACATACTTGAATTTGTTGAAAGTGGATGGTAGTAATAATCTTACATATATATAGTACAATAGCAAATAGCATCCATTCGTTTCTAAAATCTTTATCCATTCATAATTTAAATAAAAAACTTTCCATCTCCAATTAATAAGAAATTTATATTCATATATCCTCTAGCTTGATTAATAATTTTTTTAATAGACTGATTCTGCATACCATACTTCTAACAAATCATCATTAATTGATCATTAATTCTAATTTGGCAATTTAATTTCTTTTAACCCTAATAATCCAGCCAACATCAAAACAAATATCCCATTTTGTTGATTATATTAATATGCAAGTACACACATAAATATAATTAAATTGAAAATCAAATCATATCAAATGAATGATAATTCTATAGATGGATGAATATTAGGGTGTCGTCACATGCACTCCCCTTGTAAGGCGATTGCCTATTTATCAGTATCTTTCCTATTCCACATTAAACCCAACAAACCTCACACCGTCTGATCCCAAGAAGAAATTACTCTCAACACACAAAAAAAAAAAAAAAAAAAAGAAGAAGAAGAAGAAGAAGAGAGAAGAGTCCCCTAACCTACCCTACCCTCATCCTCCTCCTTTCTATCCATCAAACCTCAAGCTCATCATATCATCGTCACACGACATTCTACATATACACATATACAACATCCTAGATATTACTACAACTCAAAAAACAAATATAGAAAGAAAACAAGAAAAAGGTAGGTAAGCTAAAGCTTAGTTGAACCCATCGATATATCGAGTATACTTCCAATACATTATTAATCAAGATGAGAAAGCCAACTTCAGCTACAACAGCAGAATCAGCAGCAAAGACCACCCCATGCTGCATCAAGGTAGGGTTAAAGAGAGGACCGTGGACACCAGAAGAAGATGAACTCCTTGTTAACTATATCAAGAAAGAAGGTGAAGGTCGGTGGCGAACTTTACCCAAGAAAGCCGGTCTCCTCCGCTGTGGCAAGAGCTGCCGTCTCCGCTGGATGAACTACCTCCGCCCTTCTGTTAAACGTGGCCAGATCGCCGATGATGAAGAAGATCTCATTCTCCGCCTCCATCGACTCCTAGGCAATAGGTAATTACATATACTATATATCCCACACAGGAATTAAGACAAATACAAATATTTGTATCGGTTAATTTTGTTTTTAGTCTTTTTTTAATACAATCTTTTTCTGGGTTTGTCTTAAATTCCTTTTTTCTGAATTGGGTCTCTTTCTTTTAGGGTTTTGTTTTTTTGGTTTAGTTAGTATAGCTAGCTAGTTTTAGGGTTTCACTGTATATATGTTGTGGATTGCTCGTGAAAGAGATTTCCTTCACTTTTTTTTTGTTCTTATTAGAGTTTGGTCAATTAACATTCGAGCTGGTTTTGATCCATGTATAATTTACGTGAGCTCTCTCTTCAATTATTTTATAGCTAGTTTAGCTCGAAACCTGCATGAATCTGGTTTTCAATGAATCATGTGCTTGAATCTTGTAAACGATCTGTGTTCTTAAATTTCACCTTCTTCTTCGTTCAAGATTTGAGCTAGAAAGGAAATGTATATCACTTTACTTTGAACAAATTTTAGCTAGATCTTAGCTTGGACTAGCTACTTGTGTTGATTTGGTCAATGGGTTGTTTCTTTAGGTGGTCATTGATAGCTGGGAGAATTCCAGGGCGTACAGATAATGAAATAAAGAATTACTGGAACACGCACCTGAGTAAGAAGCTGATAAGCCAGGGAATTGATCCAAGAACCCATAAGCCTCTCAATCCTCAATCTTTTGATCAATCAAAACCTTCTTTGTCGAAGGCGAATCTGCACCAAGCACGCCTAAAAGAACCTATTAAGAATATTGTTTCTTCTGGTTTGGAAGAAGCTACTAGTGGCAGTACTCGCATAATCAACAGAGAGAATGAGTATTTTCAAAACAACATTAATGCCCACCTCGATGATCAGTATCACGCCGACCATTTTATTGCAAGTCATGGCTATACAAGTTTGCTGAATTATGATGGTACTTCTGGGATGGATTTGAAAGGCGATCAAAGTCTTGGTATTGGAGAAGCTGATCAAGATATCAATTCCGGCACCGACGATGTGTTTTCGTTCCTCAATTCACTCATAAATGAGGAGGCTTTGCAACAACATCAAATCCTTAATGTGCCTAATGTGAATTGTGCACCACCCAGTTCAGATCCTTTTGTTTCAATTGCTGCCACAACATTTGGACTCGGAACTGGCTGGGAATCTACTCTCATGTCTTCTGCTTTTAACCAAAATGAATCCAAATAGGGTTTATCATGACCATGTTGAGTAGTCTATCATAGTCATCTATGCTTCTATTAAGCTATGAAATTACAGTTGGTAATCAGTTTACAAAAACATAAAAAAAAATGCCAGGATTTGGTTTGTTAATTATGTATTAACTCTATCTACTGTTATTGTTCTACATCAGCATCCTGTTTATCTTTCGCTGTTGTGTTGTATTTGTAAGAACATGAATGAATAATTTGTTCTTGTATCCAAAATCTTGGCCAAATTAACAATGTATGATATTATAGATTTGTGTGCATGTGGATATCTTTCATTTCATAATTATAGTTCTTATGATTGCAAGTCAGCTTGTATCAAATCTCTCTTGAAATCAAATAGAGACAGTATAAAAAAATATAACATAGGTGCAACCGTACGTAGTGCACAGTTTTGTCAAACGGACACTAGGTTGTTCAACCAATTATTGTTCAAATCAAAGAAAAGAAAAGGTACGCACTTCAAAGAAATATTTTCATTATCCATGGATCCTACTTCTTAGATGCTATGCTAAATATGGGAGGATTTTATATTGTAATATTTTCCATTTCCTGATTTTTAGACATCAATTTTTTGTTGATTCACAGATAGATGGATAAAAAATAAAAATAAACATGCTATAATTTCAAATGTAGTAACTAAATTTATATTGGAGAATTAAGGGAGGGAGTGTATTCATATTTTCAAGAATATTAATCACCACAGCATCTATCCCTTCGTGTATGCATGTGAAAATAGAAGTATATATAATGATTTATACATTTAATTAATATTGTTAAATCAATCATGTAGCTCGAGCTTCATTTAAACAGGAATCTAGGTATTTGAACCTTGAAACTCCCAATCTCTCATAAAAAAACTGTAATTAGGTTCACAAATCCAACCTCCAAACAAGTTACTAAGATATGTACTTGAACTTTTTTGCATGTTGGTTCAATGATAGAACCATAAGCGAATGTTGGACACTCTAAGTAATTGCTATGAGATGCTCAATGATAGTAATTAAAGCTGTTACCTTCTCTGGATTGATGAGAACTTGAGAGAGAACCTGGTGTTTGGAGCGCTTTCCATGCTAGCATGGTCACAGATTATCAAGAACACTTTGTTGGTGTTTTGTTCAACAAAGATACATCAATAAGTTTTAACACACCTCTTAACTTGGTTTTTGAGGTTGTATATTGATCAGTACCATCTACAACGGTTGATGAAAGGTAATGCAAAGATGTGGACAGATTAAAAAGCATGAGCTAGCAATTGAGTTCACCTAATGCTATATAAGAACATGAAGACTCCAAAAAGGCAACAGATGATTGTTTTTTCTTTGTTTTGGCGGTTACAAGACGATGATTGTTAATTAATATGATGGAAGAAAAGACCATTATTCTCGCTCGAGTAATTAATATCACTATGAGAGCACGTACGATAGTCTCCCATTTAAGAATATTACCAAAGTTTAGAGTCATGTATGTAAGATCTACCACTTGTTAGATTCAGCATTTTCTTGTATTTATTGTTTTATAATTTATTGTATTTATTGTTTTAGAATAGAAAAGATAGATTAACTTCAAAATTTTTGAAAAATTTATTTTATATTTTCATTTTTGTTTTATACAATAATCAAACACAAGTTTTTGAAATTTTGAAACTAATTTGGAATGGACTGTTTTAGGATCATGAAAAGCAAGACTACAAAGTTAGTTTATTGTGAACGTAATCGATCAGAAGGCTCTAGCTAGCTAGCCAGCTTCTATTTCAGATCAAGTTGATCAGTGACATCGCAGCATTATACATTTATGCATGCAATCAGACTTTCTGCTCACCTATCAACTACGTTCTGATGCTATAAATGTGTAATATTGTACGCTTGCAACTCGCAAAAGTTAAATCAATGGTGATTGGGCTTCCCATGCATGCAGACTACTCATGTGATCCTCTACTTTCTACGCACCTTAATTTGACATATCTTACTTCAGTCTGATTGTATCTGAAAATTGCTTGACGTTCTGTGCATGCACATGAGGCATATAGTGTGTACATTATACATGTGGCCTATATATAACATGTATTTAAGATTACTACCTGCATATGCCATATACTATTGCACATACCACGTAATTGTTTCTACGAAAATTAAGAATTAACATGTTAATTTTGATTGTTTGATATTCTCTAGGCATTCTAAACTTTCCTATGTCTTAATTATATATTGTCTAGTTAACTCATTCAGATTTCATACAAATTTTCCAACAATTAAATGAAAACGAGGGCTTTAAGGTTACAAATTATGCATCCTTTAATTAACATACATGTGATTTGATGTTCCATATCAAATTCACACAAGATCCTTAAACTAGGATATATATGATCATACGAGGTAGAGTCCTCAATTCTACAGAGAATGCTTTCAGTACATGCATGTGATTAGTTGTTCAGTTGAATGTAATATATATACAGATGAAGGAAATATAATTTGGGTTTGTAATATTGCCAAAGATCAATGAATATGAGGACATGTTTGGGAATGTGGACATAGCTGCATGCGGTGCAACCCACTTTCCCAGCACTGAATAACTTAAATCTTGGATCTATAAATACACGAGATCTTATTATAAATGTTTTGATGATATCTTTGAGATTTCTTAAAGAGATTGAAGATACTTAATTTAAATATTGATAGGAAAATATCCCTACACGTTATTTTTCATAATATAAAGAACTATCTTGGGTGGAGAAAACACTTACTAGTCGCACATTGGATGAGATTTGAGTACATGCATGGGGTAGACAGACATGCTGCATAAACGTTGCCCTCTACATTCAATTGTCTCGACAGTACATCACATGTGGTTGCAAATTCAGCCTCCTGAAAAACATCAAGAAAGTAAGAGCATCAAGAAACCTAGCTGCAGTCGCAGGTAAGCAGATTGTAAGAATTCAGGCAATTAATATATGATGCAGCCATGCATGTCTGTTTTCTTAAGGAGTTTCCAAACGCTCTTTAATTAGTCAAGTAAATTCCATGCATTAAAAACAAACCAAGTACCCAACACTGAACTTAGATTTGTAATAGGGCCAGCAGTCTGTAGTCTACCTCTCTTGGATTGTCATGGGCTCGAGGATATGGGTCTTTTTTCCAGTCCGAGCTTAACCGAAATCTCATTTGTTTCCTAGCTAACAACCAATCCCAAGGTCAGTTTCTGAGTCTTCTCTCTTCTAACATTCAAACTAGGTTTCGAATTCCACCCAAGAAATAATTACGATCGCAAATCTCCACCCCCAAAAGATTTTTATTTAAAAATATACATTAAAGAATAATATAAAATCATTCTTAATTAGAATTCCACCTCACACAATAAATAGTTTAACCTTCTGCATTGAACCGGTTGTGTGAGAAACTCAATCGATCTTGACTGATAGTTTGATTCATATTCCTACCCCCTCTCCGTCGACTTTAAACATAATTTTCTTATAACACACCAACAAATGGACGACTTAGCCTCTCCATTTTAAATATTTATAGCTAGGAAGATGCATATAACTAACAGTCAGAACCATTAGCAATTATATTACTCTAACAACCTTGCATTAATATCCACTAGCTAGTAGAGCACAGCATCCACAACTCCAAGATGAACTTCCCTTAAAAAAAAAAAAAAAAAGACATGGACAATACCGATTATTTTAATTAAAAACTGTCCATAAAATAGTGGCCGAGGGTGAGTAAATTACTTTCTTGGGTGACAAAGTAGATGGGAGTTCAATAAAACACAAATATTTTTTTAGGGATACGTGAAAGATACTGTTTGAAATTGAATTTCAAATAATGTTTTAGTTAAATTCAAATTTTTTTATTTAATTTTTAGATCTTTTTTACATGTTGATGTCATAAATGATTTTTAAATATATATAAAAAATATCATTTTGATGTATTTTTAAGCGAAAAGTACTTTAAAAAATAACCGTTACTACATTTCTAAACACTCTAAAAATAAAAAAAAATAAAAATTAAATAAGTTAAGAATTAAATAGAAATTGAAAAATTCCGAGGGGACCATGTTCAAACTTTTGGTCGATTGCATATTGTGACTTCAAGATACCTCAAAGATGATATTGACATTAATTTACATATTTATAAAATATGGGCAGAAGAAGAAAACACACACACACACACAGCATACCTTTGCTTACAAGAGCTTAATTTATAGCAGTTATTGTTAGATCTTCAGGCCAAAATCATCTGACCTTATATCCACAAGACTCATATCTGACCCTCCACTCTAACTACCAGTCTTCTATTACAGCATCGGATTGGTAGCTGGTTGGTTGACTTGTTGCTCCCATATGAGTTAAAAGCGAGTTATGAAGCATATGCAGAGGTTGACCCTTTATTTCCTTTTATAACTTTTGTTATCCAAACTTTACAAGGAAACCCAGCAATATTAGTTATGTATATATACATGTATGTATACACGCGCGGGCGCAGACATGTATAGTGGGTGTTCTTCTTCTTTTTTTTTTTTGGTGTTCTTTTTTTTGTATAGTGGGTGTTCTTATATATATGTGGGGTGGTTTTGGGGGGCCTGCGCATGGTTTTGGATACATTTTTTAAATTTTCTGATAGGAACAATGTCCCACATAAAATTTCTAATGTCGTACAAGATATATAGGGAATTAGTTTATTTTTCCAACCGTAAACTCAAATATACTAACTTAAATCATACGGTACACAGGCATGGAGTAGACCTATATACTGGGCTTCTGCAACCTAGCCTTCTTGGCCATCTATGTACAGTACCATCTACTCCAACAAAGCTTATTATAATACAATCGGTTAAACTAGATAAAAGTTTGACCATCATAATAGTTTTGCTAGTCTTCCTTCTTCAATTGATTAGTGCAACATTTTTTGATGATTCGAACTCTTTTTTCCCCCAGAAGTTGATGGTTCAATATATAACAAGATGAAAAGAAACAAAACACCAACATGTTCATGTTCATGCCTTCATTTATGTCATGACAGACCCCCTGGGCAAGAGTGCTTTAACATGGAAAACGAAGTTGCCTCTATCAGAAACAAGGAAGGCTATATATATGAGAAAACACATGAAATAAGCGAATTCTTCATGAAATATAACATCCATGTATAGCTATCAAAATTACAAAACAGTTCCATTGATATTTGTTAACTGATTTAATTTCTTTGATAACAACCGAGACAAGCATGAGAAAAAGCAAGAAATGGACCAAGAACAATAACAAGAGATAATTAGGAGGTGCTAGCTAGGAAGAAGTGGCTTACCTGGGTATACCGTGAAAATCGACCATTTAAATGAAGTCAATGGAAAGATCCGAAGCTTTTTGTGAAATGCATTTTGGTAAAGGATGGAAGAACGATCAAATGGATCATGCATGATGAAAATGTTTTTATGTAGAGAAAGAAGAGGCTGAGAATTCTTGCGTTTTAATTTCCATGTGAGAAAGTATCAGAGTTCTGATTTTCAAATTAAATGTTCTCCTTTTGTATGAAGAATGAAGCACAGTACTGGTACACCTGTAGGTTTCCATGTCTACAAGCCAGGCAAAATGGGCCTTATACGAGGGGAAATTGGTATGTCTCGGCTGAATTTGACCAGTAGATTTGTGAATAATTTTGGTGGGCGTACTTGCTAAGCAGGTAATTGACAATAGGGACTAACCAAACGTTCTAAGGTGAAATGGTCAGATTTTGTTGGACAAACCAACCTTTCCTTGCCATCACTATACATTCCCTAATGCGTGTCAGCCAAAGGGTCAATGGCCTGCTATTTTGAAACCAGTCTGTTAATATCCCTGAGCATCCTCCATGGACAAACGTTTGGTGTGCCTTATGTTATACTATAGATTTTAATGGGAAATAGATTTATACGATAACTATATGATAATTAGATTAATTGAAAGAAACTCAGAAAATAAGAGTTACTATCATATATATATATATATATAAAACATGAATACATAATTAATTCTACAATCATGTATAACAAGCCATTTATTATGGACATGAGATCGTGAAAAGAACTCTAAAAGACAAGAGGTTATTAGCAGTTAACATGCAATTAGTGGAGAACCTTGAAAGGTGAGGGGAAATCGGCAATTGACGTTACTATATAAGATGGATTGCAGGGAAGATCATCATCAACAATTCAATAAAAAAAAACCTTAAATCACTACATTGCAGTTCTATTAAGTTCTCAAGGGATAACTCTGCAAATGATATAATAATAGGTGATAATCAAGTAGGTTTGAAATTTTCTTTGTAATCAGTAGGCTTGCATTTTTAATCTAATAAACCAAAAAAATCAAAAAGATGTTTCATTATCCAGGAGTTCCAATTCATGGATGTTGTCATAACTCAATTTTAGGATCCCCAAAATTATCTCTTCTCATGTATACACACCTTTTTACTATTTTACTTTAATTCATTTAGAAAAAAGATATGCATTAATAATAATTAATAACAACAACAATTCTAAACACAAGGAGACAACCTATAAACCACAGAAGATCAAGAAGTTAGAAAGATAACAATATTGGGATATTTTAAGAATAGGGTGAAGAAATACTGGATTTGAGACAAAGTAAGATTGGAATCATTTTTTTTTACTAAAATTATAAGAATTAATTAAGTTTAAGATCTTAATTAAACTTTTAATAGGTTGGTTTGATTCAATTAAGGAGTTGATTGAAAAGCAAATAATTTTAAAGGTCAATCTGGCCAAGATTGGAAGAACTAATTGAGTTCAAGGACTCAATTAAATTTCTAACAGGTTTCAAGGGTTCAAATCAAAGACTTAATTGATAAAAAAAAATCAATTTTTAGGGCTTAATTTGAGTTAATTCAGATAGATTGAAAGAATCGGGGCTTCATTGATACTTTGAGGGGCTAAATTGATACAATCAGGGGTTCAATTGTAAAAAATTAAAAGTTTAATGGTTGTTGGAGGTTAAAATTGAAGATTTTCATGACCAAGAACTAATTTGTAAAACACGCGCAATGCTAGGGACCTAACTTGATCAAGGTAGGGACCAATTTGAAAGAAATTAAAAGCTTGACATTTATTAGTGATCAGATTGAACAATTTAAAAACCAAAGACTAGTTTGAAAAAAGACGCTCGAATAAGAGGAGGTAATTTGAATTTCTCAGGGACACGATTGCACAAATTAAATTAAAAGTTTAAAGGCTAATTGAGGGCATAAATGATGAAATCAAAATGATAAGGACTTAATTAGAAATTTTCCAAATCCTAATTTAACATAACCTTAACTCATAGGGTTTAGCAGAACGACATCGTTCAGGGCACTATGCATCCTCTTTCTTCAATTTTGGCTGATTGAGTAGGCATTTTTGGACGAATAAATATGAAAATTTCGACCACCTCTTGGGCTCTAACCACCACCGATCGACAGAGGAGTTTCCTCTCTTCAAGGTGGTGCCACCCTTTTTCAACATTTATACATAACCTGCCATGTGGAAGCCTTCAACTTCTTGTACCAAGTTAGCTTTGACTCGTTCAGAAATTTTGATTTTTTTTTGTCCAATTTTGAATCAATGGCAAAAGAGCTACAAGTCTCCAAATGAAGTGTGGTTTGATTCTAGTTGGAGGGAAACATCTCCTCTACAGCATCCATGGTCGATTTTACTCCAATAACAACTCATCAACCACGCTTAAATCAAATAAGGGACACCTTCAGTTAGCCATTATTTGGACTAGTTTCAGATCCTTTTGCCAACCTTTCTAGAAGCTCCCACAGTTTGTTAGGGACCTAAAAACAAGGAAAACTAACAAAAAAAAGAAAAAAAAAAGAATCCTTAACGGAATGGAGAGGTGAATTCTCTACATGCTAGTTTCGGGTGGGTACTGTTACATTGATTTTAAGTTTTCTTTGAAGCATGTTTTTGCTCCTGGTTGTGTCTGAGTTTTTGTGTGATGTTGAAATGCTTGGTTTGGATCCATGTTTTGCATAATGAATCTTTGTTTTGACTTGGCAGCTTTGAAGTTTGCATTTCGTGTAT
>Ga0307515_10014157_pt1 | contig 14827 bp, 16 predicted proteins | sample 17_EM_MG_FD_194513 | JGI IMG/M metagenome (GOLD analysis project Ga0307515, IMG submission 194513) | Populus trichocarpa ectomycorrhiza microbial communities from riparian zone in the Pacific Northwest, United States - 17_EM | ecosystem: Host-associated > Plants > Roots > Unclassified | place... | reverse complement strand
TTCTTCTCAACCATTCGGTTCATCGTCGGGAAATTCTGTTGTCTTGCCTCTATCTGGCGGAGAAATTGAAGAGGAACATGCGCAATATGGGCAACCACACCAGAATCATGGAATTCGAGGGTCTCCGTCTCCCTTTTCGCCGGAGTACCCACGTCGGGGATACGCGGGAATGCCCGTGTCGTTTCCGGCCGAAACTCCTCACGGTGGCTCCCATCTGAGGCTCAGGTGGCCAGATCAACGAGTTCTTCAAAACGCGTTTGGTATTCTGGTTGGGGCTCCCAGTCACTGGAAACCCCGGGTTGGTGACCACGCCATCGATGGTATTCACCGATGGTATCTCGGTGAGCCCTGAATAGATCGCTCTCCGAGACTCGCGTTCACGTCTTTTACAGGCGGGGTGGATGACGGTCAGCATTTCATCCCGGAGCACTTTGACACCATCTGTGGCTCCTCTCCCACACCATTCGGTCCTTCCCCAGTCCCGCTTCCTCGTCTTAGCTCCGCGAGAACTCTGGAGCAGAACCCTCATGGGAGTTACGGAATCTATCGAAGCCTGGTCCTGACCGGGAGGTGATGCGGGTGAGGCGATGTTCAAGGTTACACCGCTTCAGGGATCCCTCATCATAGGCTGTCACTCGTGAGTCTGGGTTCAGTTCAGGGGCTCACAAACCAGAGGATGGGGCTTTGGTGTCCCGGGCTCATCTCCAGTTCCATTGTTCGATGTGTGGCCTGGCGAGTCCAGCCTAGGTTTGAAATTTGATCGATCATAGCACGGAATGCCACCGTCCGGTCCCCCAGGATGGCGGACACGGTTGCGAGAAGAGCGGTTCTTCGATTGCTCGAGAGATGTGTGAAGCCAGCCAGGGTGCAGTGGGAAGGTTGCTGGTCCCAGCCCCGGATAGGTCGCGGTTATGGACATTGTACTCAGTAGGGACGTGCGGTTTGGGTATTTTCGTTAAGGTCTAATCTATCAACTTATACGCGAAAGGCAGCACCCTCGGGCTTGTACGCATCCAGTTACAGCGTCTAAAAGTGGGATAAATTCCCACCGTGGGTCAAGGATCCTCAGGATAACCTCGTCGGGCCCTTGTTCGTTTGTGGTATCTATTATGCTTTGCACTCTCATCTGTCTTCCCTTTGTTGATTTGTGCCCACTTCATTGTCATTTAACCTACTCTTTTGTTTCTGCTCAAAATCTTCCATTCTGAACAAATCATCATGGGCATGGATTGCCTGTTTTTATACATATATGCATTGCCTATTTTCATACACTATATGGTCAATATCTCCTACTTTCCTAGTTATATAATGTGAATTACAAGTGAGATGCTCATCTTGCACTGAGATTGTTGGTAGGTAGAATAAGGTATGAGTGAACAGAGTACATAAAGTATAAGTCTCTACTGGAGGAATATACTACCAAAGTCCAGAATCAACACCTCCCCAGAACTGTACCCAGCAGCCAGATAATGACCATCAATTTCCACAAAAATAGGCTTTGCAAATCTTCCAGACAACTGAAAAGCTACATTCCCAGTAACTACATCCTTGATCCCAGGCAGTCTGACATCCCATAGCATAGTATGAGTGAGGTAGAGCCTGTCTGGGGGCCCATTAGGCAACTGAATAGGAGATGAGCCTTGGGTCCCAAAGTCCCACCCCTGGTATCCTGATTGAAGGTAGTGAATCCAAACTCTTGTACCATCTACAGTGAGGCAATGTCGGTAGTCCACCTGTTTTACATCCACCCTACCCACAACCTCTCCTGTCTGTATAGACCAGGCTTTAATGTATTCCCTGTACAGACAGAAAATTTTAGATCCATCCCCAGATATCCTCATATCCCACATGTCACCTCCAGAGGCATCTACAGTTTTGAGGTCTTCCCCCTTCTCAAGGTCCCAGATGTGGGTCTCCCCATTTACACCAATAACCCAAACGAGGGTTAATATGCCATCAATCAGCTGGACATCTCTGTAGTAGTAGTTTAGAGCTGGGGTTTTGAAGGATGCCTTGCAGACACTAGTTGAGATATCCCAGATTCTCACCACCCCATCTGGATCACTTGAGATGGCAATACCATCTTTGGCTTGCAGAGTGATTGACATGATTTGAGCTGATTTGAGGGGTGTGGACCTTAGATTAGTCTCAACTGGGTATGTTGGTGAGACATCAATCTGCCAGAATTTGACTGATTTATCACTAGATGCTGAGATCAGAGAGGAGGGAGAGGAAAATGCAAGGGAGGTGATGGAATTGGTATGACCAATGAAGGTTTCAACAAGGTAAGGGTCTGAGCCAGTAATGTCCCAAATGTAGGCAGTATAACCAACAGCAACTGCAACAAGTCTGCCATCAGGGGAAAAACAGCAGTGATTCCTATCACTGCTGGCTGTGTGCAATCTGGCCACAATTGCTCTGGAATAAGAATTTTGAACTGTCACAACTGTCCTATTGCACAAGGCAAACTGAGTCCCATCTGGGGAGAAAGCAACAAAGAAACCATCATATGCAGGTGGGATTTGGTGACCATGAATGTCCCACTGCCAGATTTTGTTGTCAGATCTAGATAGAAGGTACTGAGGGTCTGTAGGAGAGAAGAAGACATGTTCCACATGAGCCTGTTGCTTTATGACATGATGGCAATCTCCTGTATGAATATCCCACAAATGAACTGTGTTATCAAAAGACCCTGAGGCAATCATGGTGTAGTCTGCTGAGATGGAAACAGATGTAACTAAGTTGGTGTGGCCAAAGAAGGTCTTGACAACCCCACCAGTCTGTACATCCCAGAGTTTGACAGTCTTGTCATTACTTCCAGATACAAGTGCTGTCCCATCTGATGAGAAGGTGAGACTCTTCACATGATCTGTATGGCCAGAAAAAACTGCTTTCTGGCTCCCAGTGATTGCATTGAGTATGATGATATCTCCATTTAGAAGCCCAACTGCAATGGTGTTTTTCCAGTATGAGAGGGCAAATGGGTGAGTGTCCAATGAAACTGTGCGGGAGCACATTCCCCATTCTGCTGGAATTCCCTTGACCACCTTAACTTGAAGTGAGAGCTCTGCATTATAGCATTTGTATAGCCATGATGAGGAAGGACAAAATGGAAGGGCAGAATGGTAAATGTAGGAAGGGGAGTTGTTGATTGTGTCAAAATGTTCCAACAAAAACCGCTGGCTATCAGCTTTCCACTGGCACAGAACTCCTGCCTAAACAAACATGAACACAGGTCTCACTAAACAGTCTGCCCAACACTTACTGAAACATACCACTGCTCAACATCATCCATGGCATAAACCCCAACACCAAGATTCTCTGTAAGCACAAGGACTTCAATCCAATCCAAAAAATGTGTTGCAAAGAAGTTATCGATTGATTTCTGCACTTCTTCAACACAAGCACTGCTACCAGGGATCTCCAGAAGGTGCTTTGTCCAGAAGTGGCATGCATACCCAAGAGCATCTCCAATGTGGTCCCTCCTTCGAGCAGAAAGATCTTTGACCTCACTGAGAACAGAATGGCAATCTAGGTTGCAGATATTCCTCTTCAACTTTTCTCTCATCAGGTTAAGACATGAAAACAAGATTTCTGCATGATAAACTGCAGGCTCCACAAAAAATTGTTTGCCTCCACACCGCTTTGGATCTGTCAGGAAGTCGGGAAATGATTTGTGGAAAATTTGAACAGGAGTATCCTTACTTGTTGGGACAAGGAGGAGAGAGTGGAGGGAACGAAGAGTGGAGGAGATGTCAGACATTTTTAAGAGGTCTGAGAGTGCCCTGACTGAAAGAGGGTTCAACACGAGCAACACTGCCCCAACTACAGTCTTGAAACTGGAGTAGAGTTCCTCATCATCTGCACCCACATCATCAAATGCTTGCTCTAAAACTTTGGTGTAAAGGAGGTCAATCCCAGACCTTCCTTCATGAGCAGTGCTTTGTGGGAGTGAGATGATCCGGTGTAGTTGTTTGGTGGGTGCATGGTTCTTAGATGAGACAAATTTGACCACCGTTGAAGCGAAGATGAAGAACCCAGCTGCCTTCTTGCACAGAACCCCGATATCAGATGAGCTTGGCCAGTCTTCCGTCAAGTTGCAGTCACTTCGGTTTTTGGCGAGGCTGGTGAATTGTGTTCGAAAGAACAACTCAATATCACTGTCCACTGTTTCAGGTTTGACCTCGTGGAGCTTGAGGACTTCTGTGATCGGGACAAGCGATTCCAAACGAAATCCAGAGCGAATCCGGGGTTCTGGCCGTCCGGTGATGAAGAACTTGACCTCAGGGATCTCATCCACATAACGGGAGAGCACTGAAAGAATGGCAGAGGCGGGTTCCTCATCCTTGCACTCGTCAAGGGCATCAATGATAATGAGGGTTGGAATGCGGGTAGCTTTGAATGGACCAACGAGGACTCTCTCCAGCTGGGAACATAGAGATTCACGCCCAATTCCAGGGTTGGTCCTCAAAACTTGGAGCAACTGCTCTCGAAACAGGGGGTGCTGGTATGCGAGTTGAAACGCGAGTGTTGGGAAGATTGCTTGAATGTTACTCCTGTCCTCGAAGTCTCGCGAGCAAAAGAAACTTGCGCCGAGTTTTCCCTCCGCGAAGGTCATCTCGGCAAATGTTTGGGCGATGGTTGACTTTCCGGTGCCCGCGAGGCCATTAAGCCAGAAGATGCGTTGGCCTTGCTCATCCTCCAGCCACTCTTCGAGTTGTACGAGGAGACCCCTTCTGGTTCCCCTCAGGCACCCCTGCCTGTTCCCAGAACGGTGTCCAGCATCAATGGTGTGATGCATGCCGTTCAGGAGGATCCTATCCACATCTGCCTAGCCGCATATTACTACACGTGGTCGGGCAGTGATGAAGCAAGGCTCACAATGAGTTGACAGCTCTTGTCGTAGATATCTCGTTGTAACGAAGTCTGAGATAGATGTCAGGCTCGGGGGAAGTGAATTCGCCCCGATTACGAACCTGGTAGTCCATCACAGCATCGCGAATATCTTCGACCAGACCGCCAAGTTTATCCGCATTCTTGACATTTTTGAAAAAACCTTCGGCCTTCCCTTGCTCTGCCAATGGCTCGAGTTCTCGGAGGACATTTTCCAGTTTCCTAATGATCCCAGTCTGTCAGACTTGACTCACGGCTTTGGGTAGTGTGAACGTACCGCTCCAGTCTCTTTCTCCGTTCTCGTTCGTTGGCATCACCCTCAGGTGCGCAGAGAGATTCGGTGAGCGCTTTGACCCGGGGTGCCAACGATTCTATCGCTTGCTCATTCGCCTTCGTACGCTGGGCACCTGTAAGCGTTGTGGACGGTGGATGTGGGAGGAAGGTAATACCTCGCAATTTTCCAAGATGAAACAGAGACCTCCAGCGACGGACTTGAGCGGAGGGAATGCATCTGCGGAGTCTCTCACTCCACGGAGGAGTAGTTTGGCTGTGGCAGACGCAGTAGACTTCCAGTTCGATTTTTTCTCTTCCACGGCAACACACGGCTCGGCACTCTCGTGGGGATGAAGAACTTCCGGGGGATCAGAACCAGCGGAGGTGCCTGCGTTGTCTGAAGGAGCGATCAGAGGTAGCAACAGAAACAAAAACGTTCACATACCGTCCATAATATGAGGTTCCAGTCGCGAAGGTAAACCCGTGGGGTCAGCTCTCTCGTGCGTGTCAGCCCCAATCCTGTCCGGTTTGCGCTTGCTCCCCGTCAGTTTGTGCTTGATTTTCTTCTTCAGGTTGGATAACGAATCTCGCATGTCGTCCATGTCGATGTTGGATCAGGGCAGATGCTTGCAGATGGTGGTGCGATACTATTGGGACCAGTAAGCCTCGTGGCATTAATTTCATTCCCATTCCGTACCAGCGCTCACCGCGGGCGCAATTCCTTACCATCCAAGCGTCTCACTCTCCTCTGACGACAGCTTTCTCCCTCTCGTCTTCACATGGATACTGGCAACGGTGAACAGTTTCGTGCATATTGTAGTACCCTTTCCCCGTGTAAGTCATATCCTCTGCCATTTTTTAATACATCAGTTTCATACCTGTGTGTAGTGTCTCAACTGAGCGTTGCGGGCCTCACCAGCCTTGTGACCTGCAGTCCAGCTTGTCGCCGCTTGGTTTGATGCTCTCGAACGATCTCGCCTCGAGTCCGTGTGCCCTGACAAGATGTGCCCTCCCCGCTACCCTTGCTCTTACACCCCTCAGGCTATTTCCGGTCCAATTGATTCTTGAATTTTTGAAAGGGTAGCTCTATTCTGGGTCCTTTGCCTCCGTGACCGCGTACAAATCGTGAGAAGGCGTCGAAATCCTTCGTGCGAAAGATTTGTGCTGCTTTTTGTGCTGACCGACAGTGATATTTTCCAACAAGAGCTGTTCCAAGTCTTTAAGGCGAGCCCCGACGTCGGGCGGGGGTCCCTGTTCGCAGAAAGTCGTCATTTGCCCTGGCCTGCTCAGCATCTTCCCACCTCCGGCTCCCATTGCCATCGATGCTCTGGACGAATATCAAGACAATGACCTTGAGTCTGCACTTCTACCCGTACTCTCGCATCATGTGGACGACATTTCCCTCGTCAAGTCCTCCTTCACCGGATGGTCGGAACCCTGGATCCGTTCCGAATTTTGCTTGGAATCACCTATCCTCGTCACGGGAGCCCGAACACCAGTCCCGAACGCGGTTAGCCACCGTCGCCAAGAGTCGAAGCAACTGGCCAAGCTCATCCAAATTTATAGGCTATGTCTCGGTGGTCGTTAGGTTTGTCGCATCCAAGAATGGTAATGATCCACCCGCTGAGAAATTCACTCATGACATCGCTTCCGCAGAGCACCATCAAAGGAAAGTTTGTAGTCGACCAGCTCTACATCAGGTTCCTAGAGCACATGTTCCGCGATGTCCACACATAAAACAACGGGTTATATTCCTGTTTCCGGTCTGTGGCGGGGGACGCTCTCGCTCATCCCAACCACCGTTTCGATCTCCGTTCTGGAGAGATCCCACCCATCCCCACATGAAGTTCCCCGGGCCAGCCGCTCTGCGCTCCCTCCACTCTGCGCTCCTCATACCGAACAACAGGGAAGACCCCGTTCATATATCCCATAAGTAATTTGCAGACTCTCCTACAGACCTGGGACGACACAAAGTACGACCGGTTTGTGATGCTCAACTCTTTCCCCATGCGTGGGCGGAATCGCGTTTTAGGGTTATACATATCCGTAACGTCGGCATTACTATTCCCACGACCGCTGCCCTCCACCGACTTCATTTCCGCGATCCTCTTTACCAAAATGAAACAATTCACGCCCAATAGAATAAACATTTATCTTTAGATCCGAACCACGATGGCTCCAAACCTCGGCTCAAGTAGTCAAGGCGCGCCTTGCTGCGCTCGCACACCCCACCGCATCAAAACCACAGCTACCACCAGACACTGAACGACCAGAATCGACACAAACCTGAGCACGAACAGTGAGTGATCAAGTGAACGTAGAGAACCAGCGGATCGAACAGTCACCACCCAATTCCGTGGATTGAGAGGTATTTGCGCCATCCGATGCGTATCCCTTCTACAGTTGGCAGACGCAACGCCGAGAGCGACAGGAAGAACACCTGACACCGACAAAAAAGACATGACACGTCCTCCGCACCCGGGACCACTTCTGGGGAGATCACCAGTTAGAATTATACGCCCCGGAATGAACCAGAGATGCGAAACACTCAAACTAAAATCACAACGATGGCGGTCAGCTGCGAGACAACCAGCCGGAAACAAATTAACATAACATGATTCAGGCGACTCGTCGAGTGAAACAATTCACATATTCACCTCAAGAACGCGCGCACACTTAAGTACTTAACCGTTGACGAAATGACGACAATCCAACTTCAGGGGGGTACCACGACTGTATGTGGAAAAGAACCACTCGCATCGGTGGCATGGGGGGATCCAAATCAATCTATCCGAGATATCCCAAATCACACAACCGGATCTCTACGTCATAGATCCATCTCGCATAGGGAGGGAGAGGGTCGGCCAAGACTCTGCCGCGGTTGAAATGGATACATCCAATAAGTGTGCATCTGTTGCGTCTATCCCGGAGTCACTGTGAGAAACCCTCTGGCCAACGAAGGAGAAGGAGGCACGGTTATAGAATGTTGCGTAATTCGGTGGCTGGGCGCTGAACGTGAACTATACAATCGTCAAGTTCGCATGAGGGTGGATAACCATCTGCGGTCTGATCGGAATTGATCCCTATCCTGTCATTGGGCGTCACCCCTACTTTCCCGCCACCCGCTCCCCTCCACTCAGCTCGACCATCTCTTTTCCAGTAGCCCACCGAACGCGAAAGGTCCCTCAGATTTCTCCCCAGCTCCCGGCGATGCATCATGGGGAAGCAACCATCGACCCAAAAAAATTGTGCGTCCAATTGACTCCCATTCCTTCATCTTTCAACATTTGGTAACTGCGTTTTTTGTTTCCAGCTTGGACTTGATTGTTACCATCTTTCTTTCCGAACCTCTAGCCTCTTTGGAACGACTGGTAGCGCCTGCGTCGGGTTCTGCGACAGATTCCGGCGCGAGGCCGATGATGCGACCGTGACTTAAAATACGAAAGCCTTGAACAGGCTACCACGTTAACCTTCGTGAGTGTTTCTTTCTTCCGCATCCGCTGGGGTCGCGGTGTTAATATTATCTGGGGGACGGGCTGGTCTATTTTCCGTAGTCCCGTCCGCTCTAATTGCCGATGTTCAAAAACAAGCTCGAACCAGATTTCCAAGGAATGGGTTACCACCTCAATATTGTCGCCAGTGCCTCGCTTGGGTGCCCCTTCCCCTTAATGGAATGACCCTGACCCCACCATCGTACACGTCCGGGTCATTCTTTCCTCGAGTCGGGCCGCTTCCCTCCTTGCTGCGTTCATCGCCCTGCCGGGCAAGCAACAGCTCGACCGTTGTGCTCAGGTTGAGGTGCGTGGATCCGTTATCCATCGCAGTCGGTACTGAAGGTGTAAGATGAACGGAATAGGTACCTGGCACTTCGACCTCGTCACGGAATGTCTGCCTCTCATCTCCAAGCCGCTCTCCTCCTCGGTTATGCCCCTTCCAAACACCCCCACTTCATCGAAAAGTTGTCCCTGGCGTCGTCATTTGGTTTATCACATCTGGTCTCCTCTTCTATTTGTTCATCATTTCCGCCTCAACCCCATCCATCATCCCGGACCCCGTTCTCGCTCATCCTTCGGTTCTTGATTCACTTCAACGACAATCCCAAGAAGTAACTCCAACGGTCCGGGAAGTGATTCGGACATACGTCTGGTGTCCCCTATGGTTTGGGCAGGCTTGGCGCATTTGATGGGAACAGCTTCGGGAATTGTCTATGGTTGACCCGCCCAACCAGTCGCCCTCCAACAGGGAGACCGATTAGCATGGCTGCATGTTGGACTCGAACTGGATTTCTCAGATGTTCGAGATGTCAACGGACGCGGACGTCATCATGACCGTTGTAAGGCTCATCCCCCAAGTCGTTTGGTATGTTGGTATCTGGACCGCTTTATCGCAGAAACTCTACGACACGGGTTGAGCGTTCAGCCGTACGTCCCGTGGTGATCCCCAAGCGGCCTACCCTAGCGCCAAGACCCTCCATCTCGCCATCCAGCGCGAGCACATCGGTAACGTGTTCAAGTCCATCTCCAACCGGCACCCCATGGGATCCAAGGACTTCAAGGGAGACTCGGACCTGGAATCCACTCTCAGTACCATCAATCACCTCTTCGGTGGTCCCAAATCGGTCTAGACCCACCAGTGTTCGAGGGAGAGTAGATGTGTTGGATGGGTTTGATCACGCTGACCAAGGTGTCGATGAAGACCGGGGTGATGACATAAGATCACCCAGGGAATGCGTCGAAGAAATACCACTCGTCCGGGTGGAACGAGTCTGAGGGCGTGGGGTGACGTGAGACCCATCTGGACGCCGGTAGTTGGGGGAACCCCGATGGATGAAGAAGTGCATCCTATGCTGGTTCACCGCTCGTGTCGTTTGAGGAGAGAGTAGGAACTTGAAAGCGAGGTTCATAACGCCACACCATCGAACCCTGAGAAAGCGAATCAACACCGTAACCCAAAAGTAGATGGACGACGAGGGGACGAACCAAGTCCCATGCAAGTCCCCCAAGTCCGACTCCCAGAACCAAGACCCTCTCCTTCCTCGTCCCGCCGACCTCGCTTGAGTCTCTTCAACGCACCAAACGTAAGGCTGAACATCTGACACCTTTCTCTCCTCGACCCCACGTTCCGTTCTCTAGCGGAATGTTCCAAAATACCTCTGATCTTGATGTGACCCTCCGTCCACCCACCGTCAGCGAGCGAACACAGGCCCGTGTCCTGACCCTTCACGTTGATTTCGTCCAAGCTAGCGGCTAACCTGTAGGTGCCACTCGAAACGAAAGCGGTCACCGCGATGGCCTTCACCAGCATTTCCGACTTCTCAGCATACCTGATCTTGTTCGCAATCCGCTTGTGTTCTGGCCGTTCGGGGTCCAGCACAAAAAGCAACACACATCTTCCGCACGGAAGATTTCGACGTCTTCTCATACGATTTGCGTGCAGTCATGACGGCAGAGAATTCAGAACAGAGCCACCCTTTTCGGGAATTAATCCGACTGGAAGTAGCTTTGAAGGATGCGGGCACATCCGAACAGGACACACGAACCCGAGTTGAAGATCGAGGTGAGGTCGTTCGAAGACATCAGACCAAGCGGCCACAAGCTGGGCTTCAAGTTGCAAGCTGCTGGTAGGGGGACTTGGCCGTCGCACTGGGTGCCATACGTTAAAACGCTGCACATATGTGTAAAACTGATATCCAAAATTGATGGGGGGGAGAATCACACGAAGGAAAGATACTACGAGATTTACAAGACTGCTCACCATGGTTGGTATCCGTGTGAAAACGAAAGAGAGGAAAACAGAGTGAGTTGAACCACCGCAAGCGGAGAACGCTCTTAGGCGCCTGCGGGATAACGAATTGCTTCCGTGCTGAGCGCTGGCGCTGAAAAAAGAATGAAAGCCACGAGGCCATCCATCCACTATCGCACCACCATCTATCCTGATCCAACACCGACATCGACGACATGCGGATTTCGTTTTCCAGCCTGAAGAAGAAAATCAAACACAAACTAACGGGGAGCAAACGAAAACAAGACAGAACGGGGGATGACGCGCATGAGACCGTTGACTCAACGGGGCTCCTTCCACGACAGGAACCTCGTATTGTAACGGGCGGCAGCCACGGCCAGGGTGGAAACGGGACCGACGGAGGCGGGCGGCGCAGTATGTGAACACTGTTATTTTCTGTTTCTACCTCTGATTTCCTTCAGCCAACGCAGGCACCTCGACATGACGTCCGCATCCATCGACATCTCGAACATCCAAGCGATGCAGTTCGAGTCCAACACGTGGCCATCCAAATCGGTCTCCTTGCTGAAGAGTGGGGGTGGCTGGTTGGGCGCACCGGCCATGGCCAACTCGATGCGATCGCCGGGGTTGTTTCCATCAGTTGCACCGAACCTGCCCAAACCATTGGGACCACCGGCCCTTGGTCTCTGTCGTTTCTTCCTCTGGAAGGTACGTCCGAACCACTTCCTGGATCGCCTGAGGTATTCCTTGTGTTCGTTGTCGAAGCGAATCAAGAAGCGAAGGATGAGGGAGGCAGGGGTCTGGAATGGGCAGTTATAGGATAGAGTAGCGGCAGAAACGATGAGTAAGAAGAAGAGGAGACCGAATGTGGTGAAGCCAATGAGAACACTGGCAACAACCTTATCGATGGAGAGGAGGTATTCGGAAAGGGCATAACCGAGGAGCAGGAGTGCGGCTTGAAGCATGAGGGGCAGAAATTCCATGACGAGGTCGAAGTGCCAGGTGGTCATTCCGTTCATCTTGCGCTGTCGATCCCGACTGCGATCGATAACGGATCCACGCATCTCAACCAGGGCATAACGGTTGAGCCATTGCTTGCCCAACATTGCGACGAAGGCGGCGAGGAGGGAGGCCGCCAAACTCGAATAAAGGATGGCTTGGACGCGGACTAAGAGGGGATCGGGGCCATTCCATTGTGGGAAAGCGGCATCGGGACCAGTTGGGATGTTCCACTGGCGACAATCTTGAGGAGGGTGTAGCTCATGTTTTGATAATCCGGTTCGAGCTTTTTCTGAACGTCGACAATGAACGCGGATGCGACCGCGGAGAACAGGCCAGCCTATTCCCCAGAAAAACAAGTTAACACCTCGATAGAGGTGGATGCCGGGAAAAACACCCACGAAGATCAACGTGGTTTGCAAGTCTTCATCGTGTTTCTTCATAAAGTCACGGTTGTACTCGTCAGCCTCGCGCTGAAACTTATCGTAGAACTCGACACGGGCGCTTCTAGCCGTTCCAGGGGGGGGAGTTGGCAAGAGAGATGGCAATACTTTAAGTAAAGCATCCTCCAAACTAGAAATGATGGAAAAGACGCGGTCACAAGGGTTGAAGGATGAACGAAGGGGTCAATTGGACGCACTCTTTTGAACTGACGGTTGGTTCACCCATAATGCAAGAACTGAGGGAGTTCAGTTGGTCTCGGAAAAGCAAGAGAGCCCAGGGTGGAAGGGAGGGCGGACAGCACACGTGTGGCAGGGTCGCAAATTTGTAAGCAGCCACAGTCGCGTGCGGCCGCGACCCATCACGATCTCTACCCTCCCCTACGATGCGTCTCACCCCCCGCCACTCGCGGCGCGACTTTCAAAATAAATATGTTCTCATTCACCTCTGAAGAGAGAACAGCCTTCATTTGCTGATTGTTTCGGGATCTCTGACCCGCACGCCGCGCGATCATCAGCTTGAGGTAGTGACGGAGGCGCTCGGTGGCGCCGACGTCCTTGCAGTCCCCCCCCCCACTGACGCAGGCAAGACGGCGAACGAGGGGGCTGGGTGTGGGAATTGCTGGCAAAGTTGCGACCGTGCAGGTCAAGTTGCAAAGCGTCGGGAGGCAGACCACCATATCGCTGCATTGGTGGTCGTCGGTGGTGCTTCGTGGTCTGCTTGAGGAGACTACGAACGTCGTAACAGATCAGCGAAGACAAGGAGAGTCAGGCCGGTGGTTTTGCCTCCGCGACATCCGCACGTTCGATCTCGGCCGAGTTTCTCTCACAACCACCGCCGACCATCCGCTCGGACGACCCGAATAGCTCTGCCACTCCGAATCATATGCTTCGGCCAAGGCATTTTTCGATATCCTCGAAATCTTCCCTGACAGAATGCTTACACTTGTCCCGGCAAACGATAGAAGTAATTATTCCCCGGGCTGAATGGCTTGCGGGATCACTCAGCACGCCCGTTCCTGTGGGCGAGGTCAAAGAGGGAAGACAGGTGCTCGAGTAATCCCATGCACTTTATGGCCGGGGTCTGATTATAAAATTGGCAGAATTGAATCGGTTGTTCTAGAGCTGGAGCAGTGGGACAACAATTGCGGGGTCCCCGAGGGACGTTTAGAATGCGGAGAAACTTGGTGCCACGTCTAGCTGAAGGCGTCCGCAATGTACTGACGGATCACCAGGTTCGCATCTTTGGCCTATGCGAAGTAATCGGAAAACAGGAACTAATGCACCCCACCCCTCGGCACCACCCACCACACAGCAGACGCTTGTCGTTTGCAAGAGTAGACATGGATATCTGAGGGGACCGAGGTGGCCCCACCCAGCTCGAACGTTGGTTGATTGACGAACGACGCGTACTCTGGCTGACCGGTTCTCTCCGGGACATGGAACTCGACGATTGTTCAGACACCTGCAGAAATGAGCTTTGTGAATCGAAAGCTCAAGAAGAGCTTCTACTCACGAAACTTCGAGGTCACGTTCGATCTTTCGACCTTTAGTAAGCGATCTCCCCAATACTCGCCTTCCAGGTCGCCCATCAGTATTCCCATCTCCAATAAGAGTTACGTTAAGTCTTGAGGGCGAGCCTCAACGCTGGGCGGGAGAAAATTGACATTGGCCCGTACAAAGTCACCCGCATTCCGACCTTTATCATCATGGGTCCTCTGGATCAGTGCCAATACATAGGGAACCCACGTCTACCTTTATTCGTTCTCCTGCGCTGTGTTCACGATATCTCCATGCCAAGTTCTTCGTCACCGGACACCCAAAGCCCCGAATTCGCTCCGGATTCCGCTTGGAGTCGCTCATCTCCATCACAGAGGCACTCAGGCTCCACGATTTCGCCCCCTCCAAACCACGATGGCGCCAAACCCCGGCTCAAGCAGTCAGCACGCGCCCGCACACCCACCGCATCAAAATCACAGCGACCCACAACACCACCAGACAAACGGCCAGAATCGACACAAACTTGAGCACGAACAGTGAGCAATAAAGAGAACGTAGCGAACCAGCGGATCGAGCAGTCACCACCAACTCCGTGGATTGAGAGGTGTTTTGCGCTATCCGATGCATACCCCTCCTCCGGTGGCGGAAACAACGCCGAGCGTGACGGGAAGAACACCTGACACCAACAAAAGAGATATGACACGTCTTCGCACCCGAGACCACTTCTGGGGAGGTCACCGGTCACCAATTAGAATTATACGTCTCGGAAGGAACCTAATCAACGTCCTCAACAGGGGACGTGTTTGGGACCAAGGATTCGGAGGTAGGGAGGGGGATGTGTGTGGCAGGGGCGTGAGGCACATTGAATCGCGATAAGATCGTGTCCACGAAAGCGAACTGATCGATGGCAAGCGATTTGTCTTCCCGATCCCGTTGAATCCGAAGTCCGAGGAAGAACGAAACATCACCGGCAGATGAAA